>JGI20225J20221_1000086_pt3 | contig 286836 bp, 274 predicted proteins | sample BioMet4_FD_20221 | JGI IMG/M metagenome (IMG submission 20221) | reverse complement strand
TGAACGGCTGAAGCAATTGGGCGGCGGAAATTATTGGCATGAGCTGCTGGATCGCATCAGAGATATTCGTTCCTCTGAAAAAGTACTGTATCGGCAGGTGCTTGACCTGTATGCCACAAGCGTAGATTACGATCCCAAGAGTGAAGAATCGGTTCGATTTTTCAAAATCGTGCAAAACAAGCTTCATTTTGCCGCGCACGGACATACCGCAGCGGAGGTAATCTATGAGCGCGCCGATGCAGCTCAGCCCTTTATGGGCCTGACCTCTTTTTCTGGTGATATGCCGACTTTGAAAGATATCGGGGTCGCAAAGAATTACCTGAAAGAGGATGAGTTGAAGGTGCTGAACAACCTCGTTTCGGGATATTTTGATTTTGCCGAGATTCAGGCGATGCGTCATAACCCCATGTATATGGATGATTACATCCGTCACCTTGACAGCCTTCTATCCTCCACTGGAGAGGCCGTGCTGGATGGCTCCGGTACGATCAGTCACGCGAAAGCAATTGAAAAAGCAACAACGGAATACCGCAAATATCAGGTGCAAGCCATTGCCCCCGTGGAGCAGGAATACCTCGATACAATAAAGAGACTCGAAAAAGAAGCAAAAAGCAAATCTAAGGAATGACGGCTATGTGGAGGTGCTTATATGGCTATTCAAGCGTCGACGCATCCAGAGGTGGCAAAGAACCAGCACCTTGTTCCGCAGACGTATATGAGCGCTTGGAGTTATAACAATGGTGATTCAGTGTGGGTGTATGATAAGAATAATGCAAAACATCCCGATAAAAACGGAATCCCCGCTGTTAGATCCAGGAGTATTGAAAAAATCAATTGCATCAATAATTACCACGATATAAAAGCGGGCGACCTTTTCACAATGGATTTGATTATCAGTCTTTGCTTCAAAAACCAGGGCAGATATATTCTGTATGTAGCTACCATTCTCCAGTTTGCAAATAATATAATTCACAACATAGTCGAAATAGTTATGCACATTGAAAAGTATCTCATCGACATACGGCATAGAAACCCCTGCATGAGTACTCAAGTTTCTCGTACGATAGATACGGTCAATTTGCCAAGATACCTTTTCCTTGTGATTTTCAATTTTCTTTAATATGCTTTTGCAGCTCGAAAGTTCTTTCCGAAAACGATAAATTCTGGTTCTCAGTAATGGATTTAATGATAATTGTGCTGTATATCTTTTAAAGCCATCATCATCCGCTTGATCGGCCATAAATGAGGTGACAAACTGGCTGAAGTTTTCCACTCCAACCCCGTCCCAAAAAGCACTATCTGTTATTGCAACTGTTAGTTGCTCATATATAAGTCTGAATTGTTTGAGTATATATGTTTTTTGAATGATGTGGAGAAGAGCAAATTTGGTACTCTCCTTTTGCTCTGCTTCATCAGAGGTGAATACCAATGCTTCCAAAGCGGTCCAGAAAGTTCGAAGCATTGTTTCAGCGTTTTTGCAGTTCAAGGCATCAAGATGCATATCCATTGCCTTGATTATTGAAACAACAACATCGATTGGACATGCCTCGGACTGCAACATAGCATCAATTCGTCTGTCAATAACTGCTTGGTCAATATACGGTCTATTTGGTATAATTCGTCTAAGTTTTATAGGGATAAAATTGGAATCTGATACTAATAGAATGTCAAAGAATATTCGTTTTTCAGCTTTGTGCTTAAAATATCCTTCAAAACATTGTGCTAAATCGAAAGTCTGTGAAATGTTATCAAAGGCACTATATGGATCTATATCTTCAGCCTTACAGGAAAGCATTTTGACATTAGAATCAGCACGCTTCTTAAGCTCTTCAAATGTTGAGTAAAACCTTCTCAATCGCCCATTGGTCTTCTTTAATGTGCCAATCTCCGTTTCATTAAGCTCATGAATATTTAGATTTTTCCCAAATTGAGGATTTATTCTTGACAAATTATCCAACTTATATGTGTCTGCAATGACATAAAACTCAAAAGTTTGCGCAGTAACATTAAACTTTCCTAAAAAAGGTAGTATGCAAGAAGACGATGTAATTGATATTTCGCGGTTATCAAAGTAGCGAATAATTGACTGATGTAAATATTCCTGTGAATAGCCGAGTGCAATTAAATCAATAAAATAATTCTGAGTAAGTCCAAACAGTGCAGTCTTATTGTTGCCAGATTCAACATTATCGACTATTTCTGCTTTGCATAGTTCCATATGCTGTTCAAGCGTACAAGACTGGTTAATTATATCTATCCATTTAAGCAATTCCTGCGGTCGTTCCTTTGATACAGTTAGGCCTGAAATTGTATTGTCTAATCTAAAACCAAGTGCGCGTTTTACTAATTGATCGTCCCTTATATTTTTAATTAGCTCATCAATGATACACGGCACATATTTAGAGTAATACCTATCAATTTGCTTGTTTCTGTATAGGAAACTATAGATTCTACGCAGTTCATAGCATAAAGTCATACTATTACAAACCGGGAGCTTGAAACTGTCCGGGGAATTATACGACAGCATCTCTTCTGCGCCTTGGAAAAAGAAGAAGAGATTTTCCAAGGCCGGTGTGTATGTCCAAGAAGCAGGAATGTCATTATACATATAATTACTCCCCCAGTATATAAAAGCAAATAAGGCTATATTGTGTAATTAAGTATAAATCAAGATGCTTATAAAAGCAATAATTTGTCAAAATGCACATGCAATTTCAAATTCTGCGCCGCAATAATCAATGAAATAGGCCGCTCCAGGCGTCGAAAAAAGCTGCTTTGACCACATCCGAAATTTGAACTTTTTACATAAAAAAGTCCTCTGAAATCGACGATTTCAGAGGACTTTTGGCAAGCCCAAACGATCAAGATGCCGTGATTTTCGCTTCCCGCAGATCAGTTGTCATTCATCCCAAACTGGACGCTGAGCAATTTCTGCTTGTAGCGTTTCTCCAGTTGAATCACTTCGTCTTCGGTTATTGTCTTCGGAAGAATTTGCAAAATGGAGAACTGAAAAGCGTGATATCGCTCGGGATACTGGCAGACCAGTTTTTCCATTTGCTTATTGTGCCCGTGCTGCGATGCGACATAGCAGGACCAGCGTCCCAGCAATCCATCTTTGCCGTAGGCCGACCCAACATATTGACGGCCCGATTCCCGATCCACGATCAGGTATACCGCATAGACAGAAGCGAGCGCGGTGTGCCAAGCCTCATAGATGCCGGGATTATCGATGATGTCTTTCAAGTCATCGTATGTAAGAATCAAATCTTCAAAGCCGGAAAACACCCTTTTGGCGTCCGCCTGTATGGAGATAATCGGCTTCTCGGTCGTTCCTTTCTGGTGCCATGAAATTGCGGCTTTTCCCCAGTCAATAATCAGTCGGTTTTCATATTCCGCAAGAAGATCGACATACTGCAGGTCATAGCACGCGGCGTTTCCTTGAAACGTCTGGGCCTCAATTTCTGGGAATCCATCTGCGACCTTATCCGGCGTGTCCGGAATCCATTTTCCGACTTTATAGCAGGCATAGAGCTTTGCCATTGTACTTTTGTCGCTGACGAAAACGACCCAGTAATCATAGTTTTTGCTAAAGTCCCGGCTTTGATGGCAGGTGTATTCGTAAATCATTCCTGCTTCGCTGCATGCGCGAAAACCTTTGTCGCGCATGGAATGCCGAAGCAACTTGACTCGCTTGGGGTCCAGCCCGACTTTTACGAGAATGTCCGAAAAGCACAAAATGGACACAATATCATCTCCTATCTGTTATCTGCCGCTCGCTGCTTGATTCGTAGGAGCAGCGTCGTGCAGCCCTCTTCCAAGTCGCGCCACGTCGCATCGAAATCATCCGTATACCAAGGATCGGCCACATCGCGTGGATGCTCCGAATCGTCCAAAAGCCGCACTATTTTTCCAGCGTAATTGCCGCCGCAGATTCGATACATATCCCGGATGTTGGCGTTGTCCATGCCAATCAGCAGATCGTATTTGTCGTAGTCGCTGTTTTGAAGCTGCCGAGCTCTGTGACCGTCACAGTAAATTCCGTGTTCCAATAGCTTACGCTTCGCCGACGGATAGACGGGATTGCCCAGTTCTTCCCGGCTGGTGGCTGCGGAAGATACCGTGCAGGAGTTCGCCAGTCCGGCTTTTTTCAGCAGGTCTTTCATCATATATTCTGCCATCGGGCTGCGGCAGATGTTCCCGTGACATACAAACAATATTTTCGTCATAAACGCGCTCCGTACCAATGATCTTTTTTCAGTATAGCATACGGTTTGCGTACAGTCGAGGTAAAGCTCACGCCAAATGCCGGCCGGAAGCTCTTTGTCAAGGCTGGACAGGAGAAAAAGAAAGTGAAAAGCAGCCCAGCCAAATCCAACAAATAAGCAAAGGCACGGAAGCGGAGTCATCACTCCATTTCCGTGCCTTTCGTCTGTTGTAGGCTTTTGAGTTTTCGGGTTTGCGCGTCACCGGGTTCAGCGCGCCCCAGGTGGTGCGGCCCTTCGCATCGCGCTTCCGCCTCTCATTTTTGGAGAGCTTTTCATAGGGGATGAATTTTTCCATCGGTATGCTCCTTTCATGAGGCTCGCGCCTGATGATAGCAGACTGACGGTTCGCTGTCAAATAGTGACATGCGGGTTTGCTTTATGTGAACTATGGGAAAAAGTCTTGCCATTTGTTGTTATTACTTTGCTCGAGTAGATAAATGAGGCGCGCTGAAGGCAAATCTGTGAATGTTTGGATATGCTGATCTGTCAACTTGGCGTGCAGCAGTAACAAGCCCTCTAAGCCGTTGGCGACATTCTCCGTCTTCAGGATTGCTATATAAATGCTCTTGTTCTACAGCAATCTTTCTACGCAAAGAGTTCTTAATAGCTAAATTACCAGAAGCATCAATGATTACTCCGGTGACAAGTTTGGGATACAGCTTAGAATAACTTTTCACCTTCTTAATTGACACCTGGTAATCATATTTCTGAATGATAGAAAAGATTGCGTGTTTAAAATAAGAGGAGATATAGTTTTCACTTGAGAAAGTAACGTCATCAACATAAATTGACATCGTTATTCCACATTTGTCTGCTAATGTTTGCATTTCATCAAACATATCGTGATTGACTAAATATGATAGGATTTGACTGGTCGGTGCTCCAGAAATTAAATGGTTTGTGCAGTTTACTTTTTTTTCACTTAAAAAAGCCTGTATTTCTTGAAAGTTCCGCGCATTAGATTTTTGCACATCAATTGTGGTTAGATTTGCTAATATTTCCGCTACATCTGGCGAACAACACAAGTCTTTATAAAAAAAGCGATACACCGTTTCTCGCCTGATTGATGGAAAGAATGCTGTTAAGTCAATTTTAAAAAGATATCTTAAATGATCACTTTGGTGTATACGCGCATTATCTGCATAAGAGCGCCCCTTTATCCCAGAGAACACGTTACCCGGCACCTCTATTTTGCCTAATGATGACTTAAGTATCCTTTGCACATTTTTTAGTTCAGACTGTGGCGGTTCAATAAGCCGTGGTTTTCCTGTTCTATCTATGTAGGGCTCGACCATTTCTGCTACATTATTCTGCTTAAAAAACTTAGATTCCTTGACCCCAAGTAAGTGCTTCAGCATCTTCTTGGATTTTAGCCCAAACAGGGGACAATCAGTATATTTCAAAAGGCATTACACCTCTGCTTTTAAAATGTGCTGGTGTTAGCTGTTGATTGCATTGCCGATAATCCAACGGACAAAATCAGCAAGCAAGTCAGGGCAGCATTGTGATACAGTCAGTACGGCTAATGCAACTACAACCAGAGTAATCGCAATCACAGGAAAGTGGGAACGGTTCCCACCGAAAGAAACCTTGTTATTATCACCATAAACGATGACAACAACATTCGGTTTGTCCGCTTTCTTCACGGAATTCACCTCCTTATTATTATTGGCCCCCAACAGAAGCTGAGGGGACTTCCCGTCCGCCAATAACAAGGAGATACGCAGCCCTATATCACTTTTTCGCACCAGTACAAATCCGACTTCCCAAACTGGGTCGTCAACTTCGCCTCACAGCACTCTGCACTACATACCAACATCAATACACTCATACACATTGATTTCAATTCTCGTGTTAGTATGTTAGAGTGTCCACATGTGGGTATTGCAAAGGAGCATGTGCTGGAGACAAATGCATCCATATCTTCAGATACGATGCCGCCCGCGTTACCGCGAACCAAACGAAGTCAAATCTGACCGCTCGTACTGACATGAAAATTATACCATGGCACTGTTAAAAAGTAAAATACATTTCCGGACAAGCTTTCACGCTATGCACGGCGCAAACGGCGTGCAAGGCTATAAATTTTTCGGTGCCAACTAAGGTAGCTCCGGGAAACTTCTATAATAATGTCCAAATAAGCGGGCATACTACCAATATAGCAAAATAAATAATTATCTTTCTTCTCAATCAAATTTTGCGCCGCAAAACCTGTTTTGACCACATCCAAAATTTGAACTTTTTACATAGAAAAATCCTCTGAAATCGACGATTTCAGAGGATTTTTGGCTTGTGGGGTGTGCAAAGATTTTGCTGGCGCAAACCACGGAGCCAGCGGAATACGGCGAGTTACAGATATGCAATTTGGCTCTCAAGAAACACCCCAAGACTTTAGTAGTCGTAGGATGCCTGCTTGTCAAGGATGAAAACCATGCAAAAATGCAGGCAGCTAAGCAAGATTATATATTACCAGGGCAGTCGTTTCCCGTCTCTGAAAAAGCCTCCGGTCGGTCCGTCATCCGGCAGCAGAGCAGCCCAGATTACGCTCTTCGCGCTGACCTCCACAGGACGTCCCCACATCCCGCTGCCAAAGGAATCCGTGGTGTCCGGGCAGACGGAATTGACGAGAATATGGTATGGAGCGAATTCTTTAGCCATTTTGACTGTCAGGCCGTTCAGCGCCAGTTTGCTGATACCGTATCCCATCGGCATTTGAACGACCGTACCATGAAGGAGGCCGTACTGCGGGTCCTCGAAAGAGCCTGCGCCGCTGGACACGTTGACGATGCGCGGATGCTCCGATTTTTTCAGCAGCGGCAGGAATTTCTGCGTGACGCTCCAGGTTCCGATCACATTGGTGTTGAATACGCGGCGCAGCTCGTCAAGGTCCTGTTCCTCCACGGAAGCGCCCGCCTGCATCAGCGCGGCATCGTTGATGAGAATGTCGATTTTCCCATACTGTTTTTCCACTGCGGCCGCAGCATTGGAAACGCTTTTGTCGTCTGTCAGATCGATTGCCGTAAAGGAAGCTTCAATTCCACCGTCATGGAGCTCTTTGAGCAGCGCGTCTGCGCGTTCGGGCTTCCTGCCGGAGATGATGATCTGGTTTCCCATCTTGCCGAGCTGCTTCGCCGTCTCAAATCCGATCCCGCCCCTGCGGCCGGAGCCTGTGATAAATACGATACTCATCATCTCGCTTCTTTCTGCTGTTATTGAACCGGAATGTTCTGCGCATCTTCCTTCAGCACATGAATCGTCAGAATTCCGTTCGCATATTCGGCCCGAATGCCGTCTTTTTTAATGTGTTCCCCGATGTAGATGCTTCTCTCGATATCTCCCTTGGAAAACTCCTTCCAGAGGTACTCCGTCTCCTCCGGCGTTTCGGCGTTATCCGCCTTTGCTCCGGCAACCGTAACCTTGAGAAACGCATCCTCGAAGGTGATGGAAATATTCTCCTTCGCACTGCCCGGAATCATCACCTCAACCTCATATTCGTTCTTGTGCTCGGAAATATTTGTCATCATCTGGCCAAAGACAGGGCCGCAGCCCTCATTGCCGTCCATACCGTTACAATCATACCTATAGAATCCAAACATTTTAATTTCCTTTCCAGCCGGCGTTAAGCCGACATCTCATTGTTATTAAAGCTTTTTTCCAAGTTCCTTTGCCTGCCCGTAGTATGGCGTGCCCTTTACCTGACCGGGCGCGTAGACGCCGCCCGCCAGGACGCTGCCCATGTCCTTCCAGCCGAGGCTGTCGACAAAGCACATTCTGTAATAGCCAAGCAGATTTTTCTCGATCACCTCAGCCGGACTTGCGGCACAGGCGAGAAGCGCCGTCTCCTTCCCGGCGAGAATCTCCTTGCCGACCGTGGAGAGCCTGTCCATCCAGACCTTGAGCTGGCCGGTAAATTGCATCCAGTAGAGCGGCGAGGCAACCACGACCGCGTCCGCCGTTCTCATTTCGGCAGTTACCTTGGCCATATCGTCCTCCGGCTGCGTCGGCCCGGTATACGGTGCTATGGAGAGCGAGGCAAGATCGATGATGAGACCTTCGTTTCCTGCTTCCTTTACTCCTTCCAAAACAGCCTCGGACAGGCAGCGCGTATTGCCTCCCGACGTGGGACTGCCGTTGATGATGACAATCTTCTTTGGCATTTTCGATTCCTCCTTCAGCATGGAACAGTTCTGGTTTCGATACCTGTCGGCCCGAACGAGTAGATGTCGGCAGAGGCATCTTCCAGGCAAAATATCTCCATGTATTTGTCCGGGTCTCCGTAATTGCTTTTGAGCGCGGGCATCTCTGCCAGCGCTGCCTCCCGGCTCTGTTCGTCCGTAATGCGGCGGGCTTTGCCATGGAGCCGAAGCCAGCTTGTCTGACCAAACATGGCGCAGATTTCAACATTCGGGTTTGACATGAGCTGCCGGAAGGTCGGCTTCTGGTTTCCGGTGGAAAAGCACAGCTTACCCCGATACTCCATGGCAAATCCATGGGGACGGACCTTCGGCATATTGTCCTCCACCGTCGCCAGATAGAATGTTCCGGCCTGGCGCAGTGCGTTTAGAATTTCATTCATTTGCTTCATCCTTTCTGCTTGCATTCACAGCGGCGTACTGCTATAATCCAATTATAAGTGCAGAACTTGTTTTGACAAGTACGCAGTATTTTTATTCCAGGTATGCTTTTTCATACTATTTGAATTCAAGCCGTTTTGAAGGGGTAAATATTATATGAACGAAGAAAAGAAAGCCATCATTCCTTATCAGTCGGACGACTGTGCCATCGGCTACGCTTTCCGGGCTATCGAGGGAAAATGGAAGCTGCCGGTAATGTATGTGCTCGGCGTAAACGGCACTCTCCGGTACAATGACCTCAAACGCGCGGTCGGGTGTACAAATATGATGCTGACCAATACGCTGACGGAGCTTGCAGAATTCGGGCTTGTGGACAGGAAGCAGTACAACGAGATCCCGCCGAGGGTGGAATACTCCCTGACGGAAAACGGGCTGAAACTGATTCCCGTGCTGGAGGCTTTCGGAGGCTGGGGAGAGCTTCTGCTTAACAGCAGGGATTCGAAAAAATAACACTATTTTGCCGATAAAACAAGAGAGCAAGCTATCCTGCAGGCAAATTGATCCTGCCAGGGCAGCCTGCTCTTATTTGCTGATACCGACGATGACGCAGGACATTTCTTAATTAACGAGTCTATTTCCAAAGCATCTATTGACAATTATTATCCGCAGATATATAATAACCGCAGTTAAGAACAGAGCATATTTTTTTGTCAATGGAGGCAGTTAAAATGGTTATATATTTTTCAGGTACAGGAAACAGCAGATATACTGCTGAGATCATAGCGAAGGAAATCGGCGATGACTGCGTGTCGCTGAATAAACGCATGAAAGAGGGGGACCTCAGTCCTCTTTCGAGTGAAAAGCCATTCGTTTTGGTCGCTCCGGTTTATGCGGGACGCATACCGAAGATCGTCGAGGAGCATATCGAGAAGACACAGTTCCTTGGAAACAATCAGATTTATTTTGTATTTACCTGTGCTTCCACGCCGTGGATCACATACAAATATATCGAAAAAGAGTTTCTCTCTGGGAAGGCGCTGAAATCAATGGGCTGGAACAGCGTGCTCATGCCGCAGGGATGGATCGCCGGATCGAAGATTGCATCCAGGGAAGAAAACGACAGGATACTTGATGAAGCGGAACCGAGGATTCGTTCCATTGCCGCAGCGATTGCAAAAGGCAGTCAGCTTCCGGAGGAAAAGCCGGGCAAGAGCTGGATGTCCACGATCGCAAACCCGATGATGTATTCCATGATGATCAAGGATAAAAAGTTCTATGCAACGGACGCCTGCATCGGTTGCGGCACCTGCGCTGAGCGCTGCCCGGAGAATAACATTACCATTGAAAACGGCAAGCCGGTCTGGCACGGGACCTGTACGCACTGCTGCGCCTGCATAGCGGGGTGCCCGAAGCAGGCGATCGAATATGGAAAGAGCACGATTGGCCAGGTGCGTTATTATAACAAACGGGAAGCCTGAGTGACATCAACAGGACATATCGCAGGGAGACATCAGTATGAAAATCAATAAAAGCATCGAGCAGGGAATCTTTGTCGTGATCATGCTTGAGCTGGAAAAAGATCATAAGCCGCTCAAATGCCCGACTCTCAGTGAAAATCTCGGCGTATCGACAACGTATCTTCAGAAGATCCTTCACCGGATGGTAAGTGCTGGGATTGTTCATTCCAATGCCAGCAAGGACGGGGGCTATACGATCGCCAAGCCCGCAAGCCAGATCACGATCGCAGACATCATGGACGCTGTGGATGAGACGATCTTCGATTTTGATTCCGAGCGTCTGGCAAAGAATCTTTTCGGAGACGACCCGCATGTGGCCAAGGCGGAATTGAAAGTTTCAGACTGTATCGGAAAAAGCCTTGACGCAATGCGCAGAGAATTAGCTGCCGTTACCATAGAAAATCTTCTTCAGGAAGACAGAGACAAAAATGGCAGCATCGAATGGGAGTCAAAGATCAGGTAGGTTTGTCAATATATAAACCTCCGCCTTTTGCCGCAAAAGCAAGCCTCCTACGTGTGAATCTATAATTTCCAGCACAATTCCAATTCTCCCCATTTGCAACAAAGTGTCGAAGCAAGCGAGGAAGCGCAAATTCTGCGCCGCTATAATCAATGAAATAGGCCGTTCCAGATACCGAAAAAAGCTGCTTTTGGCCACATCCGAAATTTGAACTTTTTACATAGAAAAATCCTCTGAAATCGACGATTTCAGAGGATTTTTGGAAAATCGAAACGATAAAGATGACGGGGACCATGCTCATAATCTCCGTGTAAGTTTTCCTATCTCTTTTCAATTCCTGTACCCGTAACAACTAAGTGCGGCTTATCTGTATATGGATTAAAAAGCCTCCATAACTCAACTTCTTTACTAAAGCAATCACAAAAGGTTTCCAGAAGAAATCCATTCTCAAAGGTGATTTTCAAATCGTATAGTGCATTCATATTGATAGCCGCAACAATCATACCAGCCATAAGCTCACTGTGTTGCCTAAGAATTTTCACTTTTTCGTCGTAAAAGTTTCCTCCTTGAACATCCCAGTGAAAATCATCGTGTGGCTCACCGCCACCACAAGGCTCATAAATATCATTATATGCAATGCGGAATTGTGGTATTTCAGGATGCCACAATCGAAAAGCAGCCTGAATGTGCAGTGCATATTCTGAAACTGTACGCTCTGTTCCTCTATAGTCAATTACAAAACGCTCACTGCCAAAACCAAGCCAGCAAACGTTGCAAGCACGCCCAATGGTTGTAAACCTTTTTCCGATTAGTTCTTCTATTTTTCCCATATGCACTCCTCCTTTTCAATGGATTATATGAATAATCTTGTGTTCAATATATCACAGATTTGGACAAAGCAAAAGGCCTGTTCTTTCTAAGAAGAACAGGCCTTTTTGGTCCGAGTGACAGGGTTCGAACCTGCGGCCTGATGGTCCCAAACCACCCGCGCTACCAACTGCGCTACACCCGGTTATTTGATTTTTGTTTTCTGGAAATTTCTCTGTCTGTGGTCATTCCTGTGGTCAAAGGCGATTCCGCGGCGAGTTCCCGGCGGCGGGAAAAGCCCGAAAATGCCCGTGTTGTGCAGGCTTTCGGCGTTTCGGCTTTGCGCATCATGGATAGCACCGCTGCGCTCCCAAACCACCCGCGCTACCAACTGCGCTACACCCGGATATTCGATTTTTGCTTTCTGGAAATTTCTCTGTCTGTGGTCATTCCTGTGGTCAAAGGCGATTTCGCGGCGAGTTTCCGGCGGAGAGAAAAGCCCGCAAATGTAGGCGCTGCAAGGCTTTCCGACATCGGTGCGGGACGCGGTTCGGATACCGGCGCTGCGCTCCCAAACCACCCGCGCTACCAACTGCGCTACACCCGGTTATTTGATTTTTGCTTTCTGAAAATTTCTCTGTCTGTGGTCATTCCTGTGGTCAAAGGCAATTTCGCGGCGAGTTTCCGGCGGCGGGAAAAGCCCGAAAATGCCCGTGTTGTGCAGGCTTTCAGCGTTTCTGCTTTGCGCATCATGGATAGCACCGCTGCGCTCCCAAACCACCCGCGCTACCAACTGCGCTACACCCGGATATTGACCTACCTATTCACTTTTCGCCGGTTCTCCCAAAAAGTCCAGCCAACTTTTTCCTGCTTATTTATAGCGATGTTCGCCATTTCCGCTGGGTTTACCTACTCTTTGACCCTCTTTGAAACACTGTTTCCGCGTGTTCCGCGCCTGTCCGTGGTAACCTATGTGGTCAAAAACGCTTCCCGACCAATCGCCGGCAATCTTTTACCGGCTCGGAGCGGGAAGCGTTTCGCATTTCTGTCGGTCGCATTGTACCTCTGCGAGAGCGGTTATGCAACTCATTTCTTCCGTGTCGGCCACGCGAATTCTGCGGCGCAATATACAAAGAATTACGGCTGCGTTGAGAACCGAAAGTTTTGTCAGAGATGAAAACGAAAATCCCGATCCCTCAGAGATAGCAAAAGGCACAGAACCGGAGTCCTCACTCCATTTCTGCGCCTTTCGTCTGTTATACGCTTTTGAGTTTTCCGGCTTGCGGGTCACGGGATTCAGGCCGTGCCAGCTGCCGCGCCGCGCGTCGTTTCGCTTTTGCTGCTCCTTCTTGGAGAGCTTCTCAAAGGGAATGAATTTTTCCATCGCGATTCTCCTTTCATGGATGGGTGCAGCCATGATAGCAGAACCGCAGCCGCTTGTCAAATGTCAGTCTGCGCCTTTCATCGCAATTTAGCGGCGGAAAAATCGTAGGCCTCCCGAAGCCAGCCCAGCAGCTCATCATCCAATTCCGCCGCATCCGTTACCGGTACATGATGGGTCCAGCGGTCAGGATATGGTTCGGTGGCGACCGCCACCCTGGACGAGTCCAGGCGATAACCCAGTCCGAAGCTGACCACGATTCCGCCCTCTGCCCTCCGTCTCGGCAGGGACACCATGGCGAACAGATGGCGGTTATAAAAGTCAATCTGGCTTTTCTGAACTTTGATGGTAAACTTCGGTACGGTGTTTGTCAGCATGTCTGCAAGGGATTCATACAACGCCAGTTTGTCTGGCTTTCCGTCAAAGAAAAACAGAATATCGCTGCCCAGGAAACTCGAAACAGGCGCAGCACACCGTTTGAACGCCACGGTCTGCGCCTTCATGGAGATTTTACCCACCTCATAGCCGTAAGCAGGTAATTCCTTTTTGAAGGTCAGAAAGGCGTGATCGATGGGAAATCCCAGGATCTCCAGGATCTCGGCATAGGTCAGCGTAAAGCTGTCCTCTGTATGCTGACCGACCACTTTCCAAAGCGGCTCATATTTGCTCATTTCCCCTGCACCTCGATCCCTGCGATGCCTTGATTGTAACACCACAGTTCGCGGAAGTCATTTCTTTTCTTGTTTTCCGGTCCCGGCATCAGTATCACATTTCGCTCCGGGTCGGGCGCTTTTTGTATCGCTCCTCGCACTCCCGCCGGGCGGCGATCAGCAGGTTGACCGCCTCCTCCGAAGCGCGAAACAGCTTCCGGTACGTCTCTTGATAATCCGGCATATCCACTCGCCCCGCAGGGTATGGTTTATACGAAAATCGCAAAAAATCAATATGCAATTATCGCATAATCTATAATGCCCTTGAGGTGAGATCATTGTATCAAAAAATGCGGGATTTGCGGGAAGATCACGGCCTGAGCCGGCAGAACGCGGCGGAGCTGCTGAACGTAAGCCAGGCAACCTATTCCCGATATGAGAGCGGCGTTTTGGATATACCCAGCATATCTCTGATTAAGCTGGCGGACTACTACAAGGTCAGCGTGGATTATATTCTCGGCAGAACGGACAAGAAAAAGTAAATCAGAACATGAGTACGGCGGGCCTATTGAAAAGGCCCGCCTCTTTCTTTACACCTTCGCGAGCAGCTCCACGGCGTCCTCTATGGTAGAAACGAAAAAGACGTCCCGGCCGTGATTGCTCTCGCGGATAAAATCATGCAGCGGCTTGCTGGTGTAATGGGAGTAGTCGCCGACGATGGCGGCCTTCAGCCGGTAATTCACGAACTTCTGCAAAATCTCGCCCGCCAGCCCGCTGCTGAGGATGAAGAAGGACTCCGCAAACGCGGTCTTGTCGAAGATCAGCCGTTCGCAGCCGGTCTCGTATTTCGCGCTCATGGCCGCATTCAGCGCGGCGCTTGCGTCGGCGATCGGCTCGTCCGGTACGACGTGCGCGATGTTGTGCTCCGCGCCCAAAATTTCTGTTTTCATGGTCCGGCCTCCTTGCCTGTAAGCCGATATCGGCTGCGATCATGATACTGCGTCGGAGGCGCCATGGCAATCTGCACTGTTTTGCCGCCGGAAAGGGAGTGGAAATGCCACAATTTGCTATTTCTTATGTTGCAATCATTCGCCCAAAAGTATACAATAAGATAAACTGTAAAATCATTGGCAAAGCCGTCGAAAGACGGCGACGCAAAGCTAAAGGGCCTGTACCGTTTTGGATGGCAGCCAGCTGCACGAGACGGCAAAGCCCTGCGCATGGCAGGGCTCTTTTTATATGCGCATGAGAGGTGGATTATAGATTACATTTCGATTGCCGAAGCCGCCGCTAAGTGGAACATCACCCGCCGCCGCGTGCAGGTCCTCTGCAACGAGGGCCGCATTCCCGGCCTTGAAAAGCCGGGTAAGGTCCGGGCGATCCCAAAGGACGCCGAGAAGCCAGCGGACGCGAGGAAAACAAAGGCTATTATGAAGGACGTATACTACTCGTCCAAACTCTGATAACATAGATTGTGAGGAAAAAAGCCTATGAAGATCGATTTGCAAAAAGGAGTTAAAAATGTCGGGTCTGTATTAGGAAAAGCTGCAGAAGCAGGGAAAAAGGCAGCCGGTGATACACTGGCCAGTGCGCAAACTCTTGTATCAAAAGCACAGGAAGAGAACCAAAAGGCCCTTATCAAAAAATATAATCCGGTTTTTCCTGCAGATTATACAAAAGAGAATTTTGGTATTCCGAATCTTGTTATGATAGTTGATGACGTCGTGCGAAAAGATATTGCGGTATGTAAGGGTTCCATTGGTTGGCGCAGCAATACAAAAGGTGTGGAGGTATTCTGCCTTTACGACGAAGCAATAGAATTTAGCGGACTCCACTTTATCCCCTCCGCAGTCTGCGACTCTATTTACTATGTAGACCCATTTGACAGAACCCGATTCATTCGACTGGATTGCTATTTCGACAAGATGCAGGAATCCAGACTTGCTGAGCTTCAACACATAGCATACTGCTTGGGAGCAAGAAGTTACAGCGTAGAAATGGCTGATACCTCAAGCGAGAAAAAATCGGCAAGCCAGAAGGCGTCCGCTCGCGCCAATGATGGCACAGGCGCAATAAAAATCAGCACCCACGGCAGCGAAGAGAGCGCCGTCACCTCCGAAAAAGAGACTAAGCGGAAATCCATGGCACATGCGGAATTTGTCGGTGAGCGGAAGTCCCTACAGCCAACACTGACTTGGTTTGCGCATGATGACAACATAAGAAATTTAATTGATATGTGTTGCTCCGGCAAAGGGCTCGGAGAAATAAAATCCTTTTCCATTGAGTTTAAGGGTTCCGATTTTGCCACCATTGGTGCAAATACAGCCGCAAAAATTGATGGAGCTATGAACAGGATTTCCGCTGGAAGCGATTTTGCGCTTCAGCGTAAAGTTACGGAAGAAAGCCATCACAGTTTAATCTATCAAATCGAGTTCTAAGAGGTGCCGACCATGCTGCATCCCGGCCTATACGAACAAGTCATCAATACGAAGCTGCGCAGCGAGCTGGCGGAGATCCCGCAGGCCCGCAGGGAGACTGCGCCCATCGGCAGGGCGGAGGCCTCGCGCGTGCTCTCGCAGTGTCTTGCCGACATCGTTCAAAAAGGCCTGGACAACGTGCTGGATAACGGCGGCGACATCGCCGCGCAGGTGGCGCTCACCAACCAGATTGTCACCCTGATACAAAATTCCACACAAGAAGCTGACTCTGCCGCTCTGTCCGTTGCGGAGCAGGCAGAGCAGCTTCTTGCGCTTTTGCGGGAGGCCGGCCCCCGGCTGGCCGCCGGTACATTCATCATCGGGAGCGCGGCTCCCAGGTGCTGCTGTTTGTGCGGGAGTTCAAGGCCGACCGCGTGGCGGGCGGAGCCGAGGCCTATACCTACATCGGCACGGCCGGCTATGTGCAGCACGAGGGCAGCCGCCCGATGAATATTACGTGGCGGCTGGATCGCCCAATTCCGGCAAGGTTTTTGAAGAAAACAAATAAATTGGTGGTGTAATAAATGATCTATACAGCAATGACAAAAAAGGCAATGAAGCTGGCTTACGAGGCGCACCAGGGGCAGACCGACAAAAACGGCATGCCGTATATTTTCCATCCGGCCCATCTGGCAGAGCAGATGACGGATGAGAATACCACTGTCTGCGCGCTGCTTCATGACGTGGTGGAGGACACGCCATATACGCTGGCCGACTTGCAGGCTATGGGCTTCCCTTCTGAGGTCATCGACGCGCTGACGCTGCTTACGCACGATAAAAGCGTCCCGTATATGGACTATGTGCGCAAGATCAAAACGAACCGCATTGCTTCGGCGGTAAAGCTTGCAGATTTGCGGCACAACAGCGATCTAAGCCGTTTGGACACGGTGGACGACGATGCCCTGAAACGCATAAAGAAATACAAGCAGGCAATGTCCATTCTGACGGGTGAAGAAGCATGACTGAAGTCGTGGCAGCCCTGATATGGGACCAGAACAAATTCATGATCTGCCAGCGGCCGGCCAACAAGGCGCGCGGGCTGCTGTGGGAGTTCGTCGGCGGCAAGGTGGAGCCCGGCGAAACGAAGGAGCAGGCGCTTATGCGCGAGTGCCAGGAGGAATTGGCCATCACCCTCTCGGTGGGCGAGCCGTTTATGGACGTCGTCCACGAATACCCCGATCTCACCGTGCATCTGACGCTCTTCAACGCCGCCATCGCGAGCGGCATACCGCAGAAGCGGGAGCACAACGACATCCGCTGGATCACCGTGGACGAGATACCGGAGTACGATTTTTGCCCGGCGGATGAGACGATACTGAAAAGGCTGAGGAGGGAAACCACGTGACAGAACTCGAAAAAATGCAGCGGGCAAAAATGTACATGGATAAACTGGCCAACGGCATCGATCCCATTTCCGAAACCGAGATGGCGGAGGACAGCACGCTCAATAATGTCCGGCTATCTCGCTGCTTCTTCTATGTATCCGATATTCTCAGGCAGGTGATTGAAAACGGCGGTGCTGTAAAAACAGTAAAGCGGTCAAAGCGTGAAGATTTTCAGTCGCCTCCTGAACTCGCAAAAACCTTTTCGTTTTCGAAACAGCCAATCCGCATCAGCGAGTTTGTGGCAAGGCTAAACGAACACATTGATACGGAACGCATGAAGAAGATGACTACTACCGTCATAACCGGTTGGCTGCTTGACAAAGGCTTTCTTGCGCTGCATGAATATCCCGATGGAAAGAAAAATCGGGTGCCCACAAAACAGGGTGAATACATCGGCCTCTCGACTGAAATCCGCACCGGGCAGTATGGAGAATATCATGCCGTCCTATATAGCGAGGACGCCCAGCGATTTGTGGTGGATAACCTTGATTCTATGCTGGAAGCATACAGAAACAAATAAGGCGGAGCGCGGAGGAATACCCCATGCCGATGATCACATGTCCCGAGTGCAAGCGTCAAATATCAGATAAGGCGGATTTTTGCCCGCATTGCGGGCTGCCATCAAAATACTTTGGAACCGCACAGGCAGAAAATCCCGTCGCTGGGCCCCTGACGGATATTCCGGTGGATTATCGAAATCTGCCCAACCTCATTTTGTCCTTTGACAGAGACTATGCAGCGGCGTTTGGAAAGAACAATTACATTACCTCAGGGAATAAAGCGCGCATGCTGGACTCGTATGCCGCTTGCTATGCCATGCTCAGTAACGATTTCATTTTCCAATATGTGCGAAGCAATGCAGCAAAATTCAAAGTCGATTTACAGCTGGCTGCTTCATTCCTGCGGAAGTATGAAACACTGGACAGAGACATTGATGCCCATAATGAGCGGTATGTAGATGAGCGCGTCTCCGGGAATAAAGAGTACTTCGATAATATTTTGAAGGATATCGATCCTGCAATCAAATTGGATGACGAACAGCGGCGAGCGGTTGTTACAGATGATGATTACTGTCTTTTGGTAGCCGGCGCGGGGGCGGGAAAAACCACCACTATGGCGGCAAAGGTCAAGTACCTTGTTGAAAAACAACGAATTTCACCGGAGGACATCATCGTTATCTCCTATACCAACAAGGCGATTGGCGAACTGAAGGAACGGATCAATCAGGGGCTGCAGATTCCGGCCAAGGTTTGCACCTTCCACTCCTTTGCCTATGAAATCGTAAAACGCTTCAACGATATACCGCCGGAGGTCAATTTTTCAGCCTATAAAATTATCTTTGAGATGCTGGAAAAAGCGGTGTTTGATAACAAGCCTCTGATGCGCAATTTGGTTCTGTTTATGGGCTACTATTTCGATTTGGGTGCCGACGTCTTCGAATATAGCTCGCTCAATGAATATCATCTCAGGAAGGCGGCCCAGGACTACGAAACGATCAAAAGCAGTTTGGGCGAATATGTCCAAACGGTGGCACACCAACGCAGTCGACAGACGAAGACTATCACCGGTGAATATCTGCGCTCAATTCAAGAAGTACAGATTGCAAATTTTCTCTACCTGAACGGGCTGGATTATGAGTACGAAAGCGTGTATCCCTATGAGATTAAAGGGGCACGCAAAAAATATACACCGGACTTCCGCATTACACAGGGAGAGCACACTGCCTATTTGGAGCATTACGCCTTGTCAGAGAGCGGCTATAGTACCATTTTTACGCCGGCGCAAATCGCCCGTTATAAAAATGCCATCTCCGATAAGAGAAAGCTGCATAAGCGCTATGGCACAACTCTGCTGGAAACCTGGGGACTCTACCGGGATAGGCGCAGCTTGCTTGACCACCTAAAGGAGACGCTTGAGAAAGAAGGCTTCCTGCTCAAGCCGAGAGATTTGACTGAAGTCTACAAAAAGCTGGTGGAAACAGGCAAGGACAAATATGTATACAAGCTTATCGTTTTCCTATTGGAATGCTTTCAAGATGAACTACAGGAAAAGGCAGCCAAGATTCCAGAAAAGTGTATGCAAAGCCCAAATTTAACGATTGCAGGACCAACCCTTGAAGCTCTTAAGTATACATTTGACGAAGAATCTATTAGAGAGATGTATGTCAACCTTTTGACTTCATCAATGGATACAAGATACAATGACACAATTCATCCTGGATTTGTAGATATAATTAAACAATTGACACCTGATGAGGCAAAAATGCTTGCCGTCTTACCAAAAAGTGATTTAGAATATAAACCACTTATTGACCTACAAGTTGATTTACCTAATAATAAGGGGGAAAGAACAGTTTTAAGAAATTATACGAATATATTTGACCGGTATTGTGAGTATCCCGAAAATGTAAGCCGATATTTGGAAAATCTGGAAAGGTTGAAAATAATTACAATCCCAGAAGATTTGCATATTACAGCAGATGAGTCTTATGATGGATTAGAAAGGTCATCAGTTATTATAGATCTAAAAAATCGTTCATTATCAGATGGGGAAAAATACAAAACAATAAAAAAACTATTTTACACCACAAAGTTTGGCGTAGCGTTTATAAAATGTTGTGCAAGATAAGCGTGGATTTTCTAATTATGTTTATACGTTCTATTTCACTGATGCCGCTCCGCTTCTAATACGGCTTCTTTAGCCATTGCTGAAGCCAAACGCGTTGACACACGCATATTAATAATCCGCATACCCCTATTTGACAGCGCGCCTTCGGTCTGCTATCATCGGAAGCAGGCCTTGTGAAAGGAGCACACCGATGGAACGATTCATCCCCTATGAAAAGCTCTCCAAAAAAGAGCGGCGGAAGCGCGACGCGCGGGCGCGCACGACCTGGGGCGCGCTGAACCCGGCGACGCGCAGACCCGAGAATTCAAACGCCTACGACAGACGAAAGGCACGGAAATGGAGTGATGACTCCGCTTCCGTGCCTTTTCTGCCGGCTCAGGGCAACGCCGCGCAATTCGCGGCTGACGCCTCAAGCACGGTCTTGCCTGGAATTGTGCGGGATTGTCCTAGAACAGCTGACCGGGCAGTTTCAGTTTTTCCTTTGGCGGGAACTGCGCGTCAAAGCGCTCCGCCTCCGTGTCGCTTACGAAATAGCCCGCCGGGTCCCGATAGGCGCCCGTCACGCCGTCCAGAAAACCGGGCTTCAGCTCGCAGATGAGGAAATACGGCACCTCCGCGTCCCGCGGCTCGGCGGCATAGTGGATGCCCCTGGCGCTGGCCGCGGCGAAGCCGGACTTCCCGTAGAAGCCGGGATTGCCCTCGATGGCGAGCGCGCCCGCGCCGAGAAACGCCGCCCGGCGCATGGATTCGCGCAGCAGGACGGTTCCGCAGCCCTGCCGCTGGTATTCCGGGGCGATGCTGATGGGGCCGAAGGTCATGACGGGGATGCTTCTGCCGTCGTCGGCGTCGATTTTGGAGCGGACGTACATGATGTGGCCGATGAGCCTTCCGCCAAGCTCCATCACAAGGCTCAGCTCGGGAACGAAGTCCTCCCTGCCGCGAAAGGCATGCAGAACATAGTGCTCGGTGCAGCCGGGGCGGTAGACGTTCCAGAACGCCTCGCGGGTCAGATTTTCCGCGGCGGTGTAGTCAGCCGGGGTTTCGATGCGGATGATGAGATCGTTTTTCACGGTGATTCCTCCTAAAATATGATGGACATCAATTTTGGGAGGCCTGCGCGGCTGCGGCCAACCTCCCGGTCAGCCGACACGCTCCAAAGAGTTGTTTTTCAAACAGCGGTACTCCTTAAGATCAATTTGAGAAAGCCGGCGGCTTTGTCATAAATCCAGTATAGAACAGCGCGCAGATATTTGCAAGCGCGGGAAATGAGGCTGTCATTCGGGGGCGAGGCGTGGTATGATGGTAAAAACACGGCCGGAGGTCTGTTATGGTACGTGAAATCACGCGGGATGTGTTCTTTCTTTCGCAGCCCTCGGCGCCGGCGTCGCCGGAGGACGTCGGCGCGGCGGACGACCTGCTCCAGACGCTGCTCGCGCACAAAGACGGCTGCGTGGGCATGGCGGCGAACATGATCGGCGTGGCCAGACGGATCATCGCCTTTGACGGCGGCGGGAGATACCTGGTCATGTTCAACCCCGAAATCCTCAAAAAATCCGGCCCCTACGAGGCGGAGGAGGGCTGCCTCTGCCTGGACGGCACCCGCCGGACGACGCGCTGGCAGACCGTCCGGGTGCGCTATCAGGACCGGGACTTTCGGACGCGAACCGGGACCTTCACCGGCTTCCCCGCCCAGATTATCCAGCACGAGCTGGACCACTGCGACGGAATTCTGATCTGAGCGGAATGCAGAAGGCGCGCAGCCAGGCACGCGGACGGGCTGCGGTTTTTGAATCGGGCCCCGCGCGACCCAAAACCGCCGCGGAGGACGCGCAAGGACAGCAAAAGACCGTATCAAAACAAACGCGGCGCGTCTGTTTTGATACGGTCCTTTTATCAGATCCCGCGCGGAGCTTCGTGCCTGTGGTGGTATTTCCGGCAGACGCGGCGATGGCCGCAGACCGCGCAGCGGCTCTTCCACGGCGTCGCTCTGTACCGGCAGAAGAGCAGATGGTGCGCGATGTGAAAGCCCGTGATCGCCGCAAGGCCTGTCAGCGCGGCGGCTGCGATGATTTTCCCTGTTTTCATCCGACTCTTCCTTTCCAGCCGGGCGAGCCGCGCGGCTGCCGGCTTCGGAACGATTCCGCTGCCAGTATACCATAAAAGTCGCGGCCGTGCCTGCAAGAAAGCGGGAGCCGCGGTTTTTTTCATCTCCGCGGGCCGCGCTCCGCTACTGCCGGAACCAGTCCTTCATCGTGCGCAGCACCTGGAGAAGTTCCTCCTCGCCGATCACATAGGGGACCATCGCGTAGAGGTAGTTCAAAAACGGCCGGCTGAACACGCCGCGCTCGCAGGCGAAGCGCCGGTAGCCCTGTATCACGGAGGGGTCCTGCACCTCGATGCACACGCAGGCGCCCATGATCCGCACCTCTTTGATCCGCGGGTCGGAGAAGCCCTCCATTTCGCGGCGGGTGATCGCCTCGATCCTGCGAATTTTCGACAGATAGTCCTCCCGTTCAAACAGCTCGATGGACTTGAGCGCGGCGCTGCAGGCCAGCGCGTTGCCCATGAACGTGGGACCGTGCATCAGCGCGTGCGCGGGGTCGTCGTCGTAGAAGCCCTCATAGACCATGCGGTTCGCGACCGTGACGGCGTGGCCGATGTAGCCGCCCGTCAGCGCCTTGCCCAGGACCAGAATGTCCGGCAGGACGAGGTCCGCGACGAAGCGGTTTCCGGTGCGCCCGAAGCCGGTGGCGACCTCATCGAAGATGAGCAGGACGCCGTATTGGTCGCAGAGCTCCCTGGCCCGCTTCAGGAAGGAGACGTCGTACATTCTCATGCCGCCCGCGCCCTGCAGCAGCGGCTCGACGATCAGGCAGTTCAGCCTCGCGTGGTACTCCGCGAACGCCCGCTCCAGCGCCGCCGTTTCGGTGGGGATGTGCACGACGTTCCGGCTTTTGCCGTACGCGCTCAGAACAAAGTGGTAGTCCTCGTCGTCGCCCACCTCCATCGCCTTGAAGGTGTCTCCGTGATAGGCGTGCTCCAGCGCCAGGACCATCGTGCGCTGCGTCTGGCCGCGGTTCATATAGAATTGCAGCGCCATCTTGAGCGCCACCTCCACGGCGACGCTGCCCGAATCGGAGTAGAAGCAGTAGTCCAGGTCGCCCGGCAGCCAGCTCTGCAGCTTCTCGGACAGCCTCTGCGCCGGCTCGTGGGTGAGCCCGCCCAGCATCACGTGGGCGAACTTGCCGAGCTGCTCTTCGATCGCCGCGTTGAGCTCGGGGTGCTTGTAGCCGTGGATCACGCTCCACCAGGAGGACACGGAGTCGATCAGCTTCCGGTCCTCGGTATAGAGATACACGCCCTCGGCGTCGATGATTTGATAGGGCGCCTCCATCGTTTTCATCTGCTCGTACGGATACCAGATCATTTTTTTCCGCCTCCGTTTTCCTCATACAGCGCCTCCAGCGCTTCAAAGGGCAGCGCCAGCTCCGTGTCGCCCTCCCGGACGCAGGCGACGGTTTTCAGGCCGGTCATCGCCTCGCACATGAGAAGGTTGTCCTCGTGCAGCCGGCTGCCCGGCTCAAAGTGGTTGAAGATGACGCCCTTCACGGGTATGTCGTGGGCCTTCATATACGCCGCCGTCAGCCCGACGGCGTTGATCGTGCCGAGGCCCGCGTCGGCGACCAGCAGGCAGGACAGCCCGCGCGCGCGGATAAAGTCCGTGAGCCGGATCGTCTGCCCGTCGAAGCGGAGCGGGCACAGGATACCGCCCGAGCCCTCCGCCGTAACGTAGTCGTAACTGCCGCAGACCCGGTCAAACTCCCGCAGCACCCGCTCCATATCCACGGGATTGCCCTCGAGCTTTGACGCCAGATGCGGCGAAACCGCCGTTTCGTACACATAGGGGCACATCTGCTCCAGCGGCTGCTCGATGCCGGACATGGTTTTCACCTGCAGCGCGTCGCCGGGGATCAGGCTTCCGTCCGGACGGCGGGCGTTTCCGCTCATCGCCGCCTTGAAATAGGCCGCGTTTTTTCCGTTTTCCCGGAGCGCCTTGACGAGCAGGCCCGTTACATAGGTCTTTCCCACGTCCGTCCCCGTCCCGGTGACAAAGATGTTTTTACTCATTGCAAAGCCCCGCCTGATAACCAAGCTCCTCCAAAAGCGCCATGTCCGTCTTCACCGTGATCCCGGCGGTCGTCAGCATATCGCCCGAGATCGCCGCGTTCGCGCCCGACTGAAAGCAGCTTCTGCCCTTGTCGGCCAGCAGCCCCCGGCCGCCCGCGAGCCGGATGGAGGCCTCGGGCAGCAGGAACCGGTATACCGCGACGATCCGCCGCATGTCCTCCTGCGTCAGGCGCTCGCTGTTTTCCAGCGGCGTTCCGGGGATGGGGTTGAGCAGGTTCACCGGCACGCTTTTAATGCCGAGCTCCCGCAGGGTCAGGGCCATGTCGATCCGGTCCTCCGGCGTCTCCCCGAGGCCCATGATGCCGCCGCTGCAGACGGACAGTCCCGCCGCCTGCGCGGCCCGGATCGCCCGCACCTTGTCCTCGAAGGTATGCGTCGTGCAGACGTTGGGGAAATTTCTGCGGGAGGTCTCGAGATTGTTGTGCGCTCTCGTCACGCCGGCCTCCTTCAGCCGCCGGAACTGCCGCTCGTCCAAAAGGCCGAAGGAAACGCAGACCGAGATGCCGGTCTCGCCCCGGATCTTCCGGACGGCCCGGCACATCTCGTCCACCTCCGCGTCGGACAGGCGCTTTCCAGACGTGACGATGGAAAAGCGCAGCACGCCCTGCTTGCAGTCGGCTTTCGCCTGCGCCGCAATCTCCTCCGCCGAAAGCAGCGGGTATTGCGCGGCGCCGGTGTGATTGTGGGCGGACTGCGCGCAGAATCTGCAGTTTTCGGAGCAATGCCCGCTCTTTCCGTTGATGATCGTGCAGATGTCGAACCGGTCCGCGCAAAAATGCCGGCGGATGCGGTCCGCGCTTTCACAGAGCGCCGGCAGCGGCTGGCCATACAGGAAGAGCGCCTCCTCCCGCGTGAGCTGTCTGCCGCCCAGCACGTCCTCGGTCAATGTTTTCAGATTCATGTCTGCGTCCTCGCCTTCGGTATTTTTCTGACAATCGGGATCAGCCGCTTCCCCAGCACGGCCGCGAGCACGCACAGCAGAATGTCGCCCGGCACGGCCAGCAGAAAGCAGTACAAAAACAGCGGCCACAGGCCGATGGGTTTTCCGAGATAGAAGTTGCTCATCAGGTAGTAATACGCCATTCCGAACAGGTAGACAATGCCCAGCCCGATGAAGTTCGCCGCGATCAGCCGCCCGCAGCCCGGATTCGGCGTCCGGTTGGCAAGGCGCCCCGTGACATAGGAGGCGGCCGCGAAGCCGAGGATGTAGCCGAAGCTCGGATTGAGCACATAGCTCAGCCCACCGCCCGCGGCAAAGACCGGCAGCCCCATGAGGCCCATGGCGATGTAGAGTCCGACCGAGACCGCTCCCAGCTTCCCGCCCAGCAGGAGTCCCGCCAGCATGGTGAAGAGGAACTGCAGCGTAAACGGAACAACGGGGATCGGAATTTTGATGAACGCCCCCACCGCGATCAGCGCCGCGAACAGCGCGCAGAGTATCAAATCTCTTGTCTTTCCCGTTCCCATGGCTTCTCCCTTTCCGAATGCACGCGGTTTTTCCCTCCGGGCGGCCCCTGCCGCCCGAAGGGCAGTCTCAGAATAGCACATCCGCCGCATATTGTAAACCTATTTTTTATTTTGGTTTACAATCAAGCTTCGCGAAAAAAGACGCGGACTCGCGCGAGTTCGCAGCTTTTTTTCCATGATCGGGGCGGGCGGATCGTGTATGCTGTACCCACAGGGCGGCCTGAGCGGGTGTCTGGTTCTCTTTCACCGCGGTGCACAAGGAAATGCCGGCGTGTATGCCAAAGTCAGGTCTGACCCATGAAGCCGCGAAAGCGGCGGGGTTCGCCCTTCTGACGCAGGTTCGAATCCTGCCCTGGATCCGCATAGATCCTTGCCAGTGGTTTGGGTGCCGCGAAAGCGGCGAGTCATGCGCCTGCGGGCGCAGCAGAACATGTTCGTGATCCGGCGAAGGAGGCCGAACGCGCCGGCGGCGCGGCGGCATCCCGAGCAGTGCGGGCCGGGCCCTGTCCGCGGACAGATACCGCGCGCCGAGCCGGAGGGCCGGGAAGCGATTCCCCGCCGTCCGGATTCCCGCGCTCAAGTCCCCGGCCGTCCGTCCGGCATGGATCACGAATCGCAATTTGAAGCCTGAGGAGGTTTTACGATATGAAAACAGTCATCATCCACGAGAATCAGCGGGGCTTCCTGTTCCGGAACGGGCAGTTCGTCAGGCTCCTGCACGCGGGGAAGTACCATGTGTTCGGAGCGCGCGAAATTGAGATTGTCTCCCTGAAGGAGCCGCTCGCCTCCGCCCGGTGCGAGCTGGACACCCTGCTGGCCAACCGGGACGTCGCGTCGCTGACCTCCGCGGTCGAGGTCGGCGACCGGCAGCTGGCGCTCCACTTCGTCAACGGGAAATTCGACGGCGCGCTGCGCTGCGGGAAGTACGCGTTCTGGACCGTGACGGACCGCCACACCTATCAGCTCGCGGACATCTCCACGCCCGAGGTCGCCCCCGACGTGCCCGCCTATATCCTCGCGATGCTGCCCGCCTCCCTCTGCACAAGGGTGGAGGTGGCGCAGTACCAGAAGGCGCGCCTGTGCTTCGACCAGAAGCTGGTCCGCATCCTGGACGCCGGCACCTATTACTTCTGGAAAAACGGCGTCCGGGTCGAGGCCGATCTCGTGGATACGCGGCTGACGCAGATGGAGATCACCGGCCAGGAGATCATGACCCAGGACAAGGTCAGCCTGCGCATCAGCTTCGTCTGCAATTACCGGGTCGCAGACTGCGTGAAAATCCTCACGCAGATCGACGACTACGCCGAGCAGCTCCACGTCGCCGCGCAGCTCGCGCTGCGGGACTATGTGGGCCGGCAGCGGCTCGACGACATTCTGGCCAACAAGGACGGGCTGTCGCGGTACGTCTTTGAGCGGCTCAAGGCCCGGCAGGACGAGTTCTTCGTGGAGATCGCCGACGCCGGCGTGAAGGACATCATCCTGCCCGGCGAGATCCGCGAGATCATGAATACGGTGCTGGCGGCGGAGAAGAAGGCGCAGGCCAACGTCATCACCCGGCGCGAGGAGGTCGCCTCCACGAGGTCGCTTCTCAACACCGCCAGACTGATGGAGGAGAACCAGACGCTCTACCGGCTCAAGGAGCTCGAGCACATCGAGCACATCTGCGAAAACGTGGGCAGCATCAACCTCAACGGCAGCGGCGACGTGCTGACCCAGCTGATGAGCCTGATGCGCACGGGCGCGGCCGGCTGAGCCCGCGGCGCCGGAAAACGCGGCGATTTACAATTCGTTTGCGCCTGCCGGCGCAAGCTCTGCGAGGCTTTTTAAAAGACGCAGCCCGCAAAAATCATCTGATTTTTGCGGGCTGCGTCTGTGAGCCGGCCGGCGGCGCTATTTGCCGCAGCCGCACTGCCGGGCTTCGTCCGTCCCGCAGTGCTGACCGCCGCATTTGCCCTCAAAGGCGTGGTCATGGCAGCCAACGCCGGCGGATTTCAGCTCTCCGCGCAGGTAGGCCTCCGCCGCCGCGCGGGAATCGCCCGCCGCGCCGGTGATGACCTCGATGCCGCGCGCGCGGCAGATCTCCGCTGCGCCGCCGCCCATGCCGCCGGCCAGGATGACGTTTACGCCCTGGTCCGCGAGGTAGTTCGGCAGGAAGCCGGGCTTGTGGCCGGGATTCGGGAGGCTGGTCTCCCCGGTGATCGCTCCGTTTTCCGTTTCAAAGATCCGGAAATTTTCACAATGGCCGAAATGGCCGAAGATCTGCCTGCCCTCGCAGGCCGCTGCAATTTTCATGGTAAACTCTCCTTTTTTGCTGTCCGCAGCTTATTTTTACAGCTCCAGGGTCTGCCCGCAGGACAGATACCGGATCCGGTTTTTCATGCGCTCCTTCAAATACCGGTATTGTGCCGCCCCCGTGCAGTGGCAGGTGTAGTAGACGGTCCGGCGGCGCATCAGCTCCTCCGCCGCCTCGTCGAGCGCCTGCCGCCCCGGTCCCGCCGGGTCCAGCTTCATGAAATGGAAGCCCCCGATCAGCACGTCCGGCTCAAACCAGCTCACGAGGTTGACGACGCCCCTGTGGGAGCAGCCGCTGAACAGAACCCGCTTTCCGTTTTCCCGCACGAGCAGGTACTGTTCGTGGCGGAAGTCCTCCGGCTCCCTCCGCCCGCCGGTCACGGCGGTGAGGCCGGCCGGATCGACCGGCACGCGGCAGGGACGGCCGACGCAGGACAGCAGCTCCAGCCCCTCCGCGATGCGGCAGGACGCGCCGGTAAAGACCAGCCGCGGCTCGGCGGCGAGCGCCGGGTCCAGCCCGATGTTTTTGCCCTCCGCGTTCCCGTGCTCCTCAAAGGCGTACCGGCTCAGAAAGACCGGCGCGCGCCGGTTCACGGCCAAAAACGTACCCAGCCCGCCGCCGTGGTCGTAGTGGCCGTGCGAGAGGACCGCGAACTCGACGCCGGCCAGGTCCGCGCCCAGCCGCGCCGCGTTTTCCGCGAACGCGCCGCTCTGCCCCATGTCGAACAGGAGCCTGTGCCCGCAGGCCTCCAGATACAGGCTGAGGCCGTGCTCGGCGCGAAACTCGCCGCTGCACGCCGTATTCTCCGTCAGCACCTTCACGATCATCGGCAGTTCTCCTCCGGCGCGGCCTGGCGCATGCAGCCGCACCGGTGCCTGCGGCAGCCGCCGCAGCCGCAGAATTCCTCCGTGCCGTCGCACAGGCGGTATTCGCCGCCCTCGATCTTCAGCGGCAGCCCCTCCACCAGCGCGCGGGCGAGCTTTCTGCGCGCGCTGTCGTAGATCTGCTGGGCCGTCGTGCGGGCGATCTTCATATAGCCGCTGCACTGTTCCTGGGAAAACCCCTCGTGGTCGATGAGGCGCACCGCCTCATATTCGTCCACGGTGATGATGACGGCCTCGCGCGCATCGCCGGCGTCCTCCGCCGGCACGAACTCGCTGACCCTGGGCAGGCAGCAGACTTTTCTGCATTTTTTCGGTCTCGGCATCGTTCCTCCTGCCGGCGGCGACGGCGCGGCCCCGGCCTCTTGCGGTCCCGCAGCCGGGGTGTTTATGGCATATGCCGCTTATGTCTTCATTATACACGCAAAACGGCGCCTGTCAAGAACGAATCCGGCATATGCCAAAAACAATCACTTCCCGCCCGGCCATTTGAGCGAAAAGGCCGAGCCGGCGCGGGGGCGGCTGTCGAAGCCGACGACCTCGCCCGTTTTCGCGTCCGCGAAGCAGCAATATTCCATCTCGTCCGAGGCATAATCCAGCGCATACAGGCTCCGCTGCCCGTCGCGGCAGACCGACAGCGCCGAAAATTCCGCGCTGTCGATCCCGGCCTCCCGCAGCGCGATGCGCCGGGCCTCGCCGGGGGCGATCCAGTCAGATCGGTTCATAGGCATCCTCCTTCTTACGGATGCTCCCAGCATAGACCGAGGCCATAAATTGCGCATGAAAACGGGATAAACCGGGGATAAACTGTGCGCCGCCGCCTCAGGCCGCCCGGTGCGCCGACCGGCGCGCCGCGCGCTTGCCGGGGTCGCGGCGCAGCAGCAGATACAAAACGCCCGCCAGCACGCAGAGCGCGGCCACCGTGCCCGCGCCGAACGCGACCTCGCCGCACAGCAGCCCGCCGAGCTGATAGACCATCAGCGCGATGCAGTAGGCCGAGAGGTTCTGGAACAGGATCGCGAACCAGAAGAGCTTTCTGCTGCCCATCTCCCTGGACAGCGTGGAGACGGCGGCCAGGCAGGGCGAATCGAAGAGGTTGAAGTACAAAAACGAGAGCGCCGCGATGCCGGTCGGGAAGAACGCCGCGAACTGCGCGTGCATGGCGGCGTCGTAGGTCTCCACCTCGCCGAGCCCGGAGAGCACGCCCATTGTGGAGACGATGCCCTCCTTGGCCACGAAGCCGGAGAGACTGGACGCCACAGCCTGCCAGGTGCCGAAGCCCAGGGGCCTGAAGATCCAGGCGATCGCGCCGCCGATGACGGCCAGGAAGCTGGACTCGGTATCGACGAGGCCGAGCGTGCCGTCCTGCACGCCGAAGCTGCCGAGGAACCACATGACCACGCAGCAGAGAAACAGAATCGTGCCCGCTTTTTTGAGAAAGGCCCAGACCCGCTCCCACACGTGGAGCAGCACGCCCTTCACGGACGGGATGTGGTACTGCGGCAGCTCCATGACGAAGGGCGCCGGGTCGCCCGCGAAGAGCTTCATCTTCTTCATGATGATGCAGGAGACGATGACGACCGCGATGCCGGAGAAGTACATGAGCGGCGCCATCCACCACGCGCCGCCCATCAGAAAGCCCGCGATCAGGGCGATCACGGGGAGCTTCGCCCCGCAGGGGATGCAGGTGGTGGTAATCATGGTCATGCGGCGGTCCTTTTCGTTTTCAATCGTGCGGGAGGCCATGATGCCGGGCACGCCGCAGCCGGAGGAGATCAGAAACGGGATGAAGCTCTTGCCCGAGAGGCCGAAGCGGCGGAAGAGCCGGTCCATGATGAACGCCACGCGCGCCATGTAGCCGCAGTCCTCCAGCAGCGAGAGGAACAGGAACACAATGGCCATCTGCGGCGCAAAGCCGATGGGGGCCGCGAGGCCGCCGATGACGCCGTCCACGACGAGCGAGACGACCCAGCCGGACGCGCCGCAGCTCGTGAGAAAGGCGCCGACGGCGGGCTGAATCCAGGCGCCGAACAGCGTGTCGTTCGTCCAGTCNGTGACNNNNGTGCCNAGGGTNGTCACNGAGATNTAATAGACGAGGAACATGACCGCGGCAAAGATCGGCAGGGCCAGCCAGCGGTTCGTGACCACCTTGTCGATGCGGTCGGAGGGCGAGAGCTTCCCGGCGTTTTTCTTTTTGTAGCAGCCCTTCATCAGCGTCGCGATGTAAACGTAGCGCTCGTTGGTGATGATGCTCTCAGCGTCGTCGTCCAGCTCTTTTTCCGCCGCCTTGATGTCAAGCTCCATGTGGTCGAGGGTATCCTTCGGGATGTTCAGCTGCGCGAGTACCTTTTCGTCGCGCTCGAAGAGCTTGACCGCGTACCAGCGCCGCCGCTCGGGCGGCACACCGCTGAGCCCCGCCTCCCCGATGCGGGCCACGGCGCGCTCCGCCGGGCTGGAGAAGGGGTGCGCCGGAATGGGCCGGGCCTCCTTCGCCGCGTCGACGGCGGCCCCGGCGGCCTCCCGGATGCCGGTGCCCTTCAGCGCGGAGATCTCCACAACCCTGCAGCCGAGCCCGCGGGAGAGCGCGCCGACGTCGATGGCGTCGCCGCTCCGGCGCACGAGGTCCATCATGTTGACGGCGACGACCACCGGGATGCCAAGCTCGAGAAGCTGCGTGGTGAGATACAGATTGCGCTCGAGGTTCGTGCCGTCCACGATGTTCAAAATCGCGTCCGGCCGCTCCGTGACCAGATAATTCCGCGAGACCACCTCCTCGGGCGTGTAGGGGGAGAGCGAGTAGATGCCCGGCAAGTCCTCGATGCGCACGTCGCCGCACCCCTTGAGCCGTCCGTCCTTCTTCTCCACCGTGACGCCCGGCCAGTTGCCGACGTACTGGTTCGAGCCCGTCAGGGCGTTGAACAGCGTCGTCTTGCCGCTGTTCGGGTTGCCCGCCAGGGCAATCCTGATTTCCTTGGCCATGTTTCCACTCCTTTTTAAGTTAGATATATCTAACTAATACCCAAAAAAACAGGCAGCTCCGCGCCGCCCTATGCCACTTCGATGTTTTCCGCCTCGCTTCTGCGGATTGAGAGCTCGTAGCCCCGCACCGTGACCTCCACCGGGTCGCCCAGCGGCGCGACCTTGCGGACATAGACGTCCACGCCCTTCGTGATGCCCATGTCCATGATGCGGCGTCTGAGCGCCCCCTCGCCGCAGAGCTTCACCACTTTGACGGTCTCGCCGACCTTCGCCTGCTTCAGCGTTTTCATGTGCCTCCTCCTTTCCAAAAAAAGCGGTCTGACCCTGCGATGAGCGATCAGACCATGATTTTTCCCGCCATTTCGCGGCTGATGGCCACGCGGGACTCCTTGACCCTGACGATGAGATTTCCGGCGATGGCCGAGACGACGGTGACGGGCTGCCCCGCGACAAAGCCCATGTCCTCCAGGTGCTTTTTCACCTCCGGGCTGCCTCCGACCCGGCGGACCGTGGTCTGTTCCCCGACGCTTGCCAGTGTGAGCGGCATCCTGCTCCCTCCTTTCCGATCGTGTGACGCGTATGGTTTAAGTCCTCTAACCGTGTGATAGTTTAACACCTCTAACTTCATCTGTCAAGCGCTTTTTCCGGACAGGCGCAAAAAAATCCGCCATTCCGGAGCGCAGGACGGAGGACCGTTCCGTCCGGCGCAAGGCCCGGACGGATTCTCCGCTGCGTCCGGAATGGCAGAATTTATGCGCGCCGGCGGGCTCAGCCGCAGCGCCGCTTCAGCTCTTCGGCCAGATCCGTGCACTCCCAGCTCTTTCCGACCGCGTTGGAGCCGAAATGGCCGTAGCACGCGAGCTGGGAATAGATGGGCTTCGTCAGGCCGAATTTCCGGATGATCGCATTGGGACGCATGTCTGCCGACGCCTGAACGGCGCGCATGAGCGTCTCCGCGGGCACCGTTTCGGTGCCGAACGTGTCGATCCGCACGGAAACGGGCTCGGCCAGGCCGATGGCGTAGCTCAGCTGCACCTCGCACCGCTCCGAAAGCCCGGCGGCCACGATGTTCTTCGCCAGATAGCGCGCCATATAGGCGCCGCTGCGGTCCACCTTGGTGGCGTCCTTGCCCGAGAAGGCGCCGCCGCCGTGGCGCGCGTATCCGCCGTAGGTGTCCGCGATGATCTTGCGCCCCGTCAGGCCGGAATCGCCCGCCGGGCCGCCGATGACGAAGCGGCCGGTCGGATTGATGAAGAACTGCGTGCCGTCGTCCACCAGCTGCTCGGGCAGCGTCGGGAGGATCACGTGGTCCATGATGTCGTCGCGCAGCCCGGAGATCTCCCTGTACATCTGGTGCTGCGCCGAGACGACCACGGTGGACACCCGCCTGGGCTGACCGTCCTCATACTCCACCGTCACCTGGGTTTTCCCGTCGGGGAGCAGGTACGGCAGCTCGGACGAGCGGCGGACCTGCTCCAGGCGCTTTGCCAGCGAGTGCGCCAGCTCGATGGGGAGCGGCATCAGGTTCTCCGTTTCGCGGCAGGCGTAGCCGAACATCATGCCCTGATCGCCGGCGCCGTTGTTGATCGTCTCGTCGGAATCGCTGCGGGTGATGCCCATGGCGATGTCAGGCGACTGCTCGTGCAGGTCCACCGCGATGCGGCAGGAATCCGCGTCGAAGCCGTGGCCGGGCGCGGTGTAGCCGATCGCGGCGATGGTCTTTCTCGCTTCGGCGGCATAGTTGACCCTGGCAGCCGACGTCACCTCGCCGAAGATGTGCACCTGATCGGTCGCGCAGGTCACCTCAACCGCGGCCCGCGTCTGCGGGTCCTGCTTGAGCAGCTCGTCCAGGATGCGGTCGGCGATCTGGTCGCAGACCTTGTCGGGATGGCCGCAGGTGACCGATTCGGAAGAAAAATAGTTTTTCATAAGCGCCTCCTGCCGTCTATTCTTTCTTTGCCATCTTGCCGGTCGTGATCACGCCGCGCTTGTCGGGCAGCGAATCCCAGATCTGCTCCGCGACCGGCGCCCACTCGTTGGCCGCCGCCTCGCATTTCCGGCAGTAGTCGCAGGCGCTCTCGGGGGACATGAGGTCCGTGGAGTGCGCGCCCGTCTGCTCCACCAGCTTGGCCAGCGCGTACGGGTTGTCCCGCGCGGGGCAGGGGCGGAGCATGTTGCCGTTGAACGGCTGCGCCTTGCGGTACGCCATGAACAGCGGGGACCGGTAGGCCTCCAGCAGCGTTTTTTCCCGGATGTTGGAATCGGAGTAGTGGGCGAACGCGCAGGGCTCCACGTCGCCGTTGGCGTTGATGTGGAGGAACGCGCGGCCCGCCGCGATGCAGCCGCCGACGGCGTCGCCGTCGTTCCAGAAGTCCATCGTGAACAGCGGCTTTGTCTTTCTGAACTCGTGAATCCTGTCATACATGAATTTCCGCTGCTCGGCGCTGGCCATGAGCTCCGTCACGGCGTCCGAGCCGATGGGCATATAGGTGAAGAACCAGGCGAATTTCGCGCCCATGTCGATCATGGAATCGAAGTAAGCCTCGCTGCCGATCACATCGACGTTCTTGCTCGTGTAGCAGCAGGAGATGCCGAACAGCAGCTTGCGCTCCTTCAGGCGCCGCATGGCCGCCACGACCTTCTGATAGGTGCCCTTTCCGCGCCGGAAGTCCGTGGCCTCCTCGAAGCCCTCGATGCTGATGGCCGGCACGAAGTTCTTGACGCGCAGGATCTCGTCGGCGAACGCGTCGTCGATCAGCGTCCCGTTTGTGAAGGCCAGGAACGCGCAGTCGGGATGCTTCTCGCAGAGCCGGATGAGGTCCGCCTTGCGCACCGTGGGCTCGCCGCCGGAGTAGAGATAGACGTAGGTGCCCAGCGCCTTTCCCTGCTCGATGATGTTGTCCAGCTCGTCGAAGGTCAGGTTCAGCTTGTTGCCGTATTCCGCGGCCCAGCAGCCGGTGCAGTGCAGATTGCAGGCGCTGGTGGGGTCCATCAGGATCGCCCAGGGGATGTTGCACTGGTACTTCTCCTGCATTTTTTCCGTATACGGCGTTCCGTAGACGGAGCCGTTGATGACGATCGTCTCCACCAGCGCGCGGCGCTGGCCGGCGTCGATGTCCGTCCAGATGCTCCGGATCAGCTTCGTCCAGTTGCCGTCCGGATCGCTGAGATCCTTCTGGATACTGGCCACCTCGTTTGAGATGCCGCCGTTCTTGTCGTGTTTTTTCAGCCACTCCAGCGCCTTGGGCATGTTGGTGTCGGGGTCCTTGTCCAGATACTCGTAGAGCTGCTTGACAGCGACGCCCTTCATTTTGTCGGATAGACTCATCATCATCACGGCTCCTTTCGATTTCGCCCGGGTCTTTGCGTTGTCTCGAGTCTAGCCTCTTCCCGTTTTGCCCGCCACTGTGAAAAAAGCGATTTCCCCCAAATTGGGGGAAATCGCTGAAATTGCTCATATTTGTGGGAAATCGCGGCTTTTCCGCAATCCGCGCTCAGCCGATGTCCGGAATGTGCTCGAACATGCCGCCGAAGATCGCGCGCATCCGGTCCACCGAGGCGTCCACGTCCATCTCCATGCGGCTCCAGACAAATTTGATGATGAAGCCGAGCAGCGAATAGCAGCAGAAGCTGGAGATGACCCGGACCGTCTCGTCCGAAACCTCCATGCCCTCCGTCTGCTTTTTGACGAGCCGGTAGAACGCCTCCTCTCCCGAGCTGAAGATGTACCGCTCCAGCCGGTCGCGGGTGAGCGAGTCGAACGCGTGGAACACAATCCGCGGATTGTCCTGCATCTTGTGCAGGATGCGCTTGAGCGTGTCGTCCCACATGTCGCCGGGCGCGCCGCTGCTGAGGACGGCGTTCTCCTGCTCGCTCAGCCACGCATCCAGCAGATCGTAGATGTCCCGGTAGTGGTAATAGAACGTGTTGGAGCTGATCTCGCACCGGGAGACGATGGCCGAAACCGTGATTTTGTCGAAGGGCATCTCCTCCAGCATCTGCTGGAAGGTCTGCAGAATCGCCTTTTGGGTGAAATGCGCCATGTTCTGTCTCCTCTCTGCCGGGCTGAAAAAACGGAGCGCCCCTGTGGGATGCGCGATCCCGTCGGGGCGCCCGCATGGTCCGAGTGGCGGGATTTGAACCCACGGCCTCCTGCTCCCAAGGCAGGCGCCCTACCAACTGGGCTACACCCGGATTTCCGCCGCCGCGCCGGTCTGCCGGGAACGGCCTGCGGATGCTGATTATTATACAGGAACGGAATAAAAAATGCAAGGCTGCCGGAAGATTCTGCCGGGCCGGGATTCCGGGCTTTACGGTGGCCGCTTTCTTTGCTATAATGCGGGGGTAAACTGTTTCCGGAGGCATGGGCTATGCGAATGAGAAGAAGAAACAATCTGGAGCCGCGGATGGCGGCGTGCGAGCGCGTATGGGTGCACGAGCCCGAGGCGCTGCGGGGCCGCTGGCGCGGGCTGATGCCGGGCTGCCGGGAGCTGCGCGTGGAGGTCGGCTGCGGGAAGGGCAAGTTCACCGTGGAGACCGCCGAGCGGGAGCCGGACGTGCTGCTCATCGCGATCGAGCGGGTGCCGGACGCGCTGGTGCTCGGCATGGAGGCCGCGGTCAAAAAGGGGCTCAAAAACGTCTTTTTCGTCTCGCTCGACTGCGCGAACATCGACCTGTTCTTCGCGGAGGACGAGATCGACCTGCTCTATATCAACTTCTGCGACCCGTGGCCGCGCAAGAAGAACGCGAAGCGGCGGCTCACCTGCCGCACGTTTCTGGAGAAATACGAGACGGTGCTGAAAATCGGCGGCCAGATCCACTTCAAAACGGACAACGCCCCGCTCTTCGAGTGGTCGCTGCTGGAAATGGACGCCTGCGGGCTGCAGGTGCAGAACGTGACCCGCAACCTGCACGCGGACGGCCCGGTCGGCATCATGACGGGCTACGAGGAGAAATTCTACGAGCTCGGCACGCCCATCAACCGCTGCGAGGCCGTCGTGGTGAAGAAGCCGGAAAAAGCGCCCCCGTCGGAGTCCCCGGCCCCGGAGTCCCCGCCCCAGGCCGAATAAGCGGTTTTCGGCCTTTCCTGCGCCCTTCTCCCCCTCTTGTCATTCTGAGGAGCAAAGCGACGAAGAATCTGTCCCCCGTTTTTTCGGGAGGCAGATTCTTTCTTTGCCCAGGTTGCGGGGGCCGCGGCTTTACAGCGCCGGCAGCGCCGCCTGCTCGCGGCCCTGGCAGGTAAAGAGCAGTATCTGGCGCGTTTCGGCCTCCCCGCGGAGGACCGAGAGCGCCATTTTCATGCGTTCGTCGTCGAAATTCACAAGCGCGTCGTCCAACACGAGCGGCGCGTCGGGCGGCAGCGTCAGCCGGCAGATGGCCAGCCGCACGGCCAGGTACGCCTGGTCGGCGGTCCCGCAGCTCAGGCTCAGCAGCTCCCGCGTGATCGGCTCGCCCGTCTCGCGGGCGGTCAGATTCATGGCCTCGTCCAGGTACACCCGGTCGTAGCGGCCGCCCGTCAGCTGGCCCAGCAGCTCGCCCGCGAGCGCGGCCAGGCGCGGGGAAAACCGCGTCTGCAGCGCCGCGTTGGCCGCGGAGAGCGTCTCGTCGGCGAGCGAGAGCGCGTCGCAGCGCGCCTCGAGGGCGGAAATTTCGTCGGTCAGGCGCTCTTTTTGCGCCTCCAGCGCGGCAGGGTCGCCCAGTGCGTCCACGCGGCCCCGGCTGAGGTCGAGCCGCGAGCGGACGTCGGCAAGCGCGCGCTCCGTCTGCAGCATCGCGAGCTCTGTCTCGCGCCGGTCGCGGCCCTCCACGTCGAGCGCCGGCGCGGGCGCCTCGCGCAGCTCGCCGAACGCGGCGCTGACAGCCTCATAGCGGGCTTTGGCCGCGAGCGCCTCGCGCGCGGCGTCCTGCGCCTGCCGCCGTTTTTCCTGCGCGCCGCGGATGGCGCCCGCCGCGTCCTGCGCGCCGGGGGCAAACATCGACACCTGCCCCAGAAGCCGCGCCCGGCGCTCCGAGAGGGCCTGTCTTTTTTCCTGTGCCTGCTCCCGCGCCTGCGCGAAGTGGCGTTCGGCCTGCACGGAAACAAGCAGCGCCTCGTGGTACTGCGCGGCAAAGACCGTGAATTCGTCCCGCGAGCGGCGCTCGTAGGCGTTCAGCAGCGCGTCCATCTCCCGGCGGGCCGCTTCGTACTTCCGGTTTGCGTTCCGGGCGATCGCCAAACAGCACGCGCCCAGCGCCGCAAACAGCGCCCCGGCCAGGGCGGCGGGCCAATACCCCTTCCAGAAGAACGTCCCGAGCAGCGCCGCCGCCAGCACGAGCGCAATATATCCATAGGCGGCGGGGAAGCGCCCCACCGCCGCGAGCCGGTCGAATTGCACGCCGTCGCGCTGGGCCTTGGGAATGATCTCGTCCTCGCGCAGGCCCTGAAACACGGGCGGGCAGGCGGGCGGCGCGGGCGGGCGCTCCGGCGGCGCGGGCAGCGCGGCGGTCTCCGCGGCCAGAAGCCCCGCCTCGCGGTCGAGCGCGGCCAGCGTCTGCTCGTCGGGCAGCCCCGAGACGCCGCGCTCCAGCTCATCCGCGCGCGCGGCGGCCTGCTCCATCGCGCTGCGCGCCTCATTTTTCTGCCGCAGCTTCTTTGCCGCCTCGCACGCGTCGATGGCGGAGAGCACGGCGCGCAGCTCGGCCTGCCGATTCTGCAGGCTGTCGCGCTCCTGCACCAGGCGCAGATCCGCCCGGTGCGCCTCGTGAATCTGCGACAGCGCCCCCTCAAGCGCCGACAGCTCCGCCTGCTTCTGCGGCAGCAGCCCTGTTTTGTTGTGGCGGCAGCGGTTTTTCCAGTCGCGCAGGCGCTGTGCGGAGTCGAGATAGCTGACCGCCTCGTCCCCCGCGGTGACGAGCGACGAGAGCCGCTTCTCAAGCGCCGCGTCCGGCGTGACGGCCAGATTCCGGCTCTGCAGCAGCGCGCTGCGCTCGAACACGGCCCGCGGCGCGCCGAGCAGCGTCTGGCCGCAGTTTTCTCCCGTCAGGCCGGGGATGTCCTCGTGCGTCGCGGCGTCGTACGCGCGGAATTCGCCCATCGGCACGCGGCCGCGGCTCGTCCTTTCGAGCGTGATGCGGCGGCCGTTCCATTCCAGCTCCACGGAGCCCTCCATGGGCGCGCCGCTCCAGGGCTTGTATTTGGCCTTGACCGGCAGGTTGGTCTTTGTGGTTCGCTCGGAGGAATCGACGCCGTAGAACATGGCCGTGAGAAAGGCGGCCCAGGTCGATTTTCCGGCCTCGTTCGGCGCCGTGAGCACGTTGAGACCGCTCTGCAGCGCCAGCGTTTTCTTCTCCAGCTTGCCGAAGGAGGCAGTCATGCTGAGAATTTTCACAGCTCCGGAGCCTCCCTTCCGTCCATGGCGGCCAGGCCCAGCCGCGCGGCCATCGCGCAGCGCCGCCGGCCCGCCTCGTCCGCCGCGTCGTACCGCTCCCGGAGCGACTGCAGAAACAGGCCCTTCAGCGTGTCCTCGCCCGCGCCGGCCCAGAGATCGACGGGCGGCGTCGTCTCGTCGCGCAGCGTGAGGCTGTAGAACCGGCCCTCGAGCGCGCGATAGACGGCGCTCAGGTCGGGCGGCTCCGTCTCGCCCGTGAGGATGAGGCGGCAGATGTCGTTTTCGGTGCCCGCGGGCAGCGCGGAAAAGTCGCTGTCCGCCGGAAGGCGCAGGATCTCGTAGCGGCGGCCCGGCAGCGGGCAGAACCGCAGCCGGCAGGTCTCCCGCTCCAGCTCCCCCACATACGCGCCCTTTTCGCCCGTCTCGTCGAAGCCGCGCCCCATGGCGCAGCCCGGCCAGGCATAGAACGTCCGTCCCGCCTGCAGCAGGCCGCTCGCCGCGTGGACGTGGCCGAGGGCGAGATAGGAAAGCCCCGACGCCGCGATCTGCTCGCGGGAGATCGGGTTGTAGGCGCTGGCGGGGTTCGCGGCGTCGCCGTGGAGAACCATCAGGTTCGTCAGCCCGTCCTGCGGGGCGGTGAAGCCGTCCAGCAGGGCGCTCTGGTACGGCCCCGTGAAGCCCGCGCCCCAGACGCGGCAGCCGAGCGCCGGAAATTCAAACGCCTCAATCCGGGCGTTCTGGAAGATGTGCACGTTCTCCGGCCACTTCGCCGTCCGGTACGCCGAGCCCGCCACCGCGCAGTCGTGGTTGCCGGGGGCGATGACGATCTGCCCCTGACAGGCGGAAAAGGCGCGCATGAGCGCGTCGAGCGTGTCGGGATAGGCGTTGTCGGAGTCGAACAGATCGCCCGCAAGCAGGATGAGCGCGCAGCCGTTCGCGTTGGCGCAGTCCGCGAGCGCCTGCAGAAGCCCGCGCTGGTCCCGTCTTCTTTCGGCGGCCTTCTCCGGACTCAGGCCGGAAAAGGGCGAGTCGAGGTGCAGGTCGGCCGCATGGAGAAATTTAATCAACGATCATCACCCTTTCCACGGCGGTGCACCGGCCCGCGGCGGGGTCGAGCGTAAACAGCGCCCCGCAGAGCTTGCACGGCCCCGGCGCGACCTCGTAGCGGCCCGAGAGCTCGCCGCGGAATTTCGCCACGGACTGCTCGGGCCGGATGCCGATGACGGACTGGACGGGGCCGACCATGCCCACGTCGGTCTGGTAGCCGGTGCCCTTGGGCAGGATCTGCTCGTCGGCGGTCGGCACATGGGTGTGCGTGCCCCACACGGCCGCGGCGCGGCCGTCGAGATAGTAGCCCATGGCGAGCTTTTCCGACGTCGCCTCGGCGTGGAAATCCACCAGCACCGGCGCGCCGTTCGTCTGCCGGAGGATCTTGTCGATCACGTGAAAGGGGTTGTCGGGGCCGAAATCCATGGAGCACCTGCCGAGCAGGTTCACGACCGCGACGGGGCCGAGCTTCGTCTCGAAAAGGCCCCAGCCCCGGCCCGGCAGGCTCGGCAGCAGATTGGCCGGGCGCAGAATCCGGCTGTTTTCCTCGAGAAACGGGGCGATCTCGCGGCGGTTGAAGGTGTGGTTGCCGAGCGTGAGCGCGTCCGCGCCCGCGTCGAGCAGCAGCTGCGCCTGCTGCGGCAGAATGCCGACGCCGTTGGCGTTTTCCCCGTTCACCACGCAGAAATCCGCCCCGCAGAGCTTTTTGAGCCCGCGCAGATGGTGCTGCACGCACGCGATGCCGGACATGCCGACGACGTCTCCGACTGCCAATACCCGAAATTCCATGATTCCATCCGCCTTCCGCGCATTTTTATAAATTATAGCATTTCCCAAAACGCTTTGCTATGGTATACTGAAAAAAACAGCCGCCCGACCGCAACCGGCGGCGGAAAACCTCGTTATATACAAAGGAAGGAGCGATGACGGCGTGGAGGACACCCGGATCGTGGAGCTGTACTGGGCAAGAGAAGAACGGGCCATTTCGGAAACGCAGAAGAAATACGACGGCTACTGCCGTTCCATCGCACGCAACATTCTGAAAAATCCGGAGGACGCCGAGGAATGCGTCAGCGACACCTGGCTGCACGCGTGGAACGCCATGCCGACCGCGCGGCCCGCGATCCTGTCGGCGTTCCTCGGGCGCATCACGCGCAACCTCTCGTTCGACCGCTACAAGGCCGCGCACACGGAAAAGCGCGGCGGCGGCTCCCTGCCCGCCGCCCTCGACGAGCTGGAGGAGATCGTCGCGGCCCGGGGCGGCGTGGAGGAAGCGTTCGACGAGAAGGAGCTGGGGCGCAGCATCGACGCCTTTCTGCGCACGCTGCCCGAGCGCGAGCGCGGCATCTTCCTGCGGCGCTACTGGTATGTCGATTCCGTCGTGGACATCGCCGCGCGGTATGATATGAAGGAAAACAGCGTAAAATCGGTTCTGTTCCGCACGCGCGAGCGGCTGCGGAAGCATCTTCAGAAGGAGGGGATCGCCGTATGAGCGGAGAATCTCTGTTCCGGGCCGTCGGACTCGTGGGCGACGATCTCGTCCGGGAGGCCGACGCGCCCGTCAAAAAGCGGCGCAGCCGGGCCTGGATCGGCTGGACGGCGCTGGCCGCCTGCTGCGCGATCGTAATCTATGTCGCCGCCGCCAGCCAGCTGTTCCGGGCGGGCAGCAGCGCGAAGAGCACCGGCGCCGCGGTCGCGAGCGCCCCGGCCGAGGCGGACGCGACGACGCAGACGGCGGCCGCCGCGCAGACGCAGGAGGAATTTGCCGCCGCGTCTGCCGCCTCCTCGGCCAACGCCGCTCCGGAGATGACCGTGACGGCCGGCAGCGCCGCGCAGACCGGCACGCTCGTCTGGAACGGCGCGCGCTACGCGCCCGCGCCGGACAGCGACCCGAACCGCCCGGCGTCGGAGGGTCTGGAATCGCTCGCGGGCGAGAAGCTCGGCACGGTGGAAAGCGCCGACGACGCGGGCTACGTGGGCGACGAGGTATACGCGTACCGGGGCTTCGAGGCGAGCCAATACGTGCTGGTCGTGCACGAGGGCGTCTATTCCCTCTACAAAGCCGAGCCGTAAACGCAAAGATTTCACACGGCTTTGCCGCTGTTTTTAACAAAGCTCTGGTATCTTATCAAAAAAGGCAAAAAAGGAGTTATACGCCGATATGGAAATCCTGCGGGCGAAGGCCGGCTATATCTGCGATATGGACGGCGTGATCTATCACGGAAACCAGCTTCTGCCGGGCGTGCGCGAATTTGTGCAGTGGCTGGCGGACGAGCGGAAGCACTACCTGTTTCTCACCAACTCCAGCCAGTACACCCCCCGGGAGCTGCAGCAGAAGCTGGCCCGGATGGGGCTGGACGTGGACGAGTCGCATTTCTACACGAGCGCGCTGGCAACGGCCTGCTTTCTCGACAGCCAGGCGCCGGGGTGCAGCGCGTACGTCATCGGCGAGCACGGGGTGCTCAACGCGCTGTACGACAAGTCGATCACCTACAACGACGTGAATCCCGACTACGTGGTCGTGGGCGAGTCCTCGGCCTACAACCTCGAGCAGATCACGAAGGCCATCCGGCTCGTGAACGCCGGGGCGAAGCTGATCGGCACCAACTACGACCTGACCGGGCCGACGGAGTCGGGCATCGCGCCCGCCTGCCGCGCGCTCATCGCGCCCATCGAGCTCGCCACCGGCAAAAGCGCCTATTTCGTCGGCAAACCGAACCCGCTCATGATGCGCACCGGCCTGCGGCTGCTGGGCGAGCACTCCGAGAATACCGCGATGATCGGCGACCGCATGGACACCGACATCATCGCGGGCATCGAATCGGGCCTCGACACGGCGCTCGTGCTCTCCGGCGTCACCACGCGGGAGATCTGCGGGCAGTATCCTTACTGTCCGCGCCTCATTCTGAACAGCGTCGGCGACATCCCCGGCTGAGAGCCGCCGGCTGCATAAAAACGCAGTATCCGGGCCGTCCGCGGACGGCCCGGATACTGCGTTTTCTTTTCAGACCCGCGCGGCTACATCTCCCGGCGGCCCTCGAGGGCGCGGGAGAGCGTGACCTCATCGGCGTACTCGAGCTGGCTGCCGACGGGGATGCCGTAGGCCAGCCGCGTGACCCGGATGCCCATGGGCCGGAGCAGGCGGGACAGGTACATCGCGGTGGCCTCGCCCTCGGTGTCGGGGTTCGTGGCCATGATGATCTCCGTCACGCCGCCCTTCGCCACGCGGGCGAGCAGCTCGCGGATGCGGATGTCGTCGGGGCCGATGTGGTTGAGCGGCGAAATGACGCCGTGCAGCACATGGTACACGCCGCGGTATTCCCGCGCGCGCTCCATCGCGATCACGTCCCTGGGCTCCGCCACAACGCAGATGCAGCCGTGGTCGCGCTCGGGGTCGTCGCAGATGGGGCAGAGCTCGCGGTCGGTGAGATTCTGGCAGACGGGGCAGGAACGCACCGTCTTTTTCGCGCTGACGATCGCGTCGGCAAATTCCTGCGCCTGCTCCTCGGGCAGGGAGAGCACATAGAAGGCCAGCCGCTGCGCCGTTTTGCTGCCGATGCCCGGCAGGCGCGCGAACTGCTCGGTCAGCCGCTCGAGGGCGGCGGGAGAGCTCCTCATCTCAGAACAGCCCGCCGAGGCCCAGGCCGCCCGTCAGCTTGCCCATGGACGCCGCCGAATCGGCCTCCGCCGCGCGCATGGCCTCGTTCACGGCCGCCACGACGAGGTCCTGGAGCATCTCCACGTCCTCGNGATCGACGGCCTCGGGGCTGATCGTCAGGCGCACCAGCTCGTGCTTGCCGTTCACGGCCGCCTTGACAACGCCGCCGCCCGCGGCGGCCTCGTACTCCTTCGTCTCCATCTCCTGCTGCATCTTCAGCAGGTCCTGCTGCATCTTCTGGGCCTGCTTCATCATCTGCGCCTGATTCTTTCCGCCCATGCCCATCGGCATTCCGCCGTGATAACCGCCCTTTGCCATTTTGCTTTCTCCTTACTTGATCGTAAAAATATCGTCATGCCGGCCGCCGAAGGCGACCAGCTCGTCCAACGGATCGTCGCCGGTACCGGAGACCTGACTTTTGAGCGCGCACTTGACGCGCACGGGCCGGCCCAGCACCGCCGCCGCTTTTGTCTTTACCAGCTCCTCGATCTCCGGCTTGCGGATCATGCCGAGCACGAAGTCCGTATCCGCCGCGAGCGTCAGCACGTCCCCGTTCAGAACCGGCTGGATCGGCCCGTTCGGCGCGAAAAAGCCCTTTTCGCGCACCGAGAGCGACTCGCGCAGCCTGGCCGAGAGCTCCGGCCAGAACGACGCGGGGGCCGGCTTTGCCGCCTCCTGCGGCGCCTCGGGCGGCGCGTCGCCGTCGTCCGGCAGGGGCGGGCGGTCGTCGTCCTCCGCAGGCTCACGCTGCTGCGGGACGACGCCGGAGGCCAGCTGCTCCTCCACGCGGCCGAGCCGCGCGGCGAGGGCCTGCGTGTCGAGCGACAGCGCCGGCTCGCACATCTGCATCAGGCACAGCTCCGCGTCCACCCGGCGGCTCGCGCTTTTGACGAAGCCCGCCTGCGTGCTCTGCAGCAGATTCGTAATCCGCAGGAGCTCGGCCGGAGAGAAGCGGTCCACGAGTCCCTTCAGCTCCTGCTCCGTCTGCGCGCCCGAGAGCATGGAAATCCCGCTTTTGGGCGCGGTTTTCAGCACCAGCAGGTCGCGGCTGAGGCAGAGCAGCTCGTCGAGCATGGCCGAGATGTCCTTGCCGTCGGCGTAGAGGCCGGAGAATACCGAAAGCGCCCTGGCCGCGTTGTGCGAGGCCGCCGCGTCCAGCAGCTCCGCCGCCTTCCGCTCGCCCGCAAGGCCGAGCGCCCGGCATACGAGCTCCGCCGTGACCGGCCCGTTCGCCGCAGAGGCGCACTGGTCGAGCAGGCTCAGCGCGTCGCGCATCGCGCCGTCGGCCAGCCGGGACAGCAGCATCGCGGCGTCGGGCCGCAGATCGATGTTTTCCCGCGCCGACACGTCGGCCAGACGGCCGGAAATGTCCTCGATCGAAAGTCTCCGGAACGCGAACCGCTGACAGCGCGAGAGGATCGTGGCCGGGACCTTGTGCAGCTCGGTCGTGGCCAGGATGAACAGCAGGTGCTCCGGCGGCTCCTCGATGATCTTCAAAAGCGCGTTGAAGGCCGGCGTCGAGAGCATGTGCACCTCGTCGATGATGTACACGCGCTTTCTGACCGTGCCGGGGGTGTAGATCGCATCGTCGCGCAGCAGGCGCACGCTGTCCACGCCGTTGTTCGACGCGGCGTCGATCTCCTGCACGTCGAGGCAGCTCCCCGCGTCGATGGCGCGGCAGGCGGCGCACTCGTTGCAGGGGTCGCCGTTCTGGGGATTTTCACAGTTGACGGCCTTGGCGAGGATTTTGGCGCAGCTCGTCTTGCCGGTGCCGCGCGTGCCGGTGAAGAGATAGGCATGGCTGAGCCTGCCGCCCGCGATCTGCGCGCGCAGCGTATCGGTCACGCTCTTCTGCCCCACGACCTCGGAAAACGTCTGCGGCCGGTATTTGCGGTACAGCGCCTGATACATCTCCCCCACCTCCTTCGCCAGCAGATAGAGATATTATACACGATTTGCAATCGAAAGAAAAGGCAAATATCGCGGCATCGCCGCGCGATTTAAAAATCGAACGGCGATACAGACGCTCTTCACCTGTTTTCCGGAAAAGCTCCCGGCCCTCCCGGACAGCGCAAAGCCCGGGACAATTCTGTCCCGGGCCCGGTGTGTCAAAAAGCCTCGCAGAGTTTGCGCCCGCAGGCGCAAATAAATTGTAAATCCGCTTTTCCCGGCGGCTGGTACGTCGGGAAAAGCACTTTACAGCCCGCAAGTGTGGAATTTTCGCGTCTCACGCCGCGAAAATTATGCGCGCGGCGGGCTGCATCTTTTTGTCGAAGAAGGCCCATTGGGCCTTCTTCGACAGTCTGAGCCCGGGACAATTCTGTCCCGGGCCTGGCCGGTTGTATTACCGCGCGAGCATCGCGGTGTCCTGCGCGATCATGAGCTCCTCGTTCGTCGGGATGACCCAGACCGTGACTCTGGAGTCGTCGGCGGAGATGATCGCTTCCTTGCCGCGCACCTTGTTCTTCTCGGGATCGAGCTTGATGCCGAGATATTCGAGGCCCTCGCAGATGGACGCGCGCATCGGGGCGGAGTTCTCGCCGACGCCCGCCGTAAAGACGAGGCAGTCGAGCCCGCCGAGCACGGTTGTGTAGGCGCCGATGTACTTCTTCACCTCGTAGGCAAACTTGTCGAGCGCGAGCCGGCAGTTCTCGTCGCCCTTTTCCGCGCCCGCGTCGATGTCGCGGAAGTCGGAGGACACGCCGGACAGGGCCAGCACGCCGGACTTCTTGTTGAGGATGTTCAGGCACTCGTCGGCGGTCAGATGGTCCTTGTTCATCATGTACTGCGCGACGCAGGTGTCGATGTCGCCGGCGCGCGTGCCCATCGGGACGCCCGCAAGCGGGCTCAGGCCCATCGAGGTGTCCTGGCACTTGCCGTCCTTGACGGCGGAGAGAGACGAGCCGTTGCCGAGGTGGCAGACGATGATCTTGAGGTCCTCCGGCTTTTTGCCCATCAGCTCGATGCAGCGCTTCGAGACGAACCGGTGCGAGGTGCCGTGGAAGCCGTAGCGGCGCAGGTGATCCTCGGTGTAGTATTTGGTCGGGATGGCGTAGCGGTACGCCTTCGGGGGCATGGTCATGTGGAACGCGGTGTCGAACACGGCGACCTGGGGCTTGCCGGGCATGGCCTTTTGCNCNGGCCTCNATNCCCATNANNTTGGCCGGGTTGTGCAGCGGCCCGAGCGGGATGCAGTCGCGGATAGCCTTCTTGCAGGCGTCGTCCACGATGCAGGACTTGACGAACTTGTCGCCGCCGTGGAGCACGCGGTGGCCCACCGCGTCGATCTCATCGACCGACTTGATGACGCCGTCCTCCGGATCGACGAGGATCTTCATGACGGACTCGATGGCCTCCTTGTGGGTGGGCATCGGGATCTCGCGCTCGACCTTTTTGCCGCTGGCGATCACCTTGTGGGTGAGGCGGCCGTCGATGCCGATGCGCTCGCAGAGGCCCTTGGCGGTGACGACGCCGGTATCCGGGTCCATGAGCTGGTATTTGAGGCTCGAGCTGCCCGCGTTGATGACAAGTACGTTCATATTGACTTTCACTCCTGTATTTCTTTTTTCCAAAATTCATGGTAGAATAAACACACTAAATGGTATCATACAATAAAATTCCACAGGAAACAAGGGGATTCCGCGTTTTTTTGCCGCGCGATTCCCGTTTTTTGGACCGCAGGAGGAACATCTTTCCGTGAAAAATCGCGAGAGGCTGCCGGAGCAGGCGGCGCAGGCGCGCTGGGCCGCGGCGGCGGGCGCCGTGTATCTTCTGATCTTCGGCTGCGTGCTGGCCGTCTGCGCCGGCGTATACCGCAGCGGCGACGACTTTTTCTACACGACCTTTACCGGGCACGGCGCGGCGGCGTTTCTCCGCCGGCATCTGGAGCACTACCGGCTGGCCAACGGGCGCGTGCTGGTGCACGTCGCCGGCACGCTGCTGCTGGGGACGAGTCTGTGGGTGTGGCGCGCGGCGAACGCGGCGGCCGCCGCTCTGGGCGCGTACCTGGCGGCCCGCGTGGCCGGGGCGCGCGGGAAGGACGGCTTTTTCGCGGCGCTCGGCGGCGCGGCGGTGCTGCTGGGGTTGGACAGCGCGATCACGCGGCAGAGCCTCTATTGGCTCATCGGCTCGGTCAACTACGTCTGGCCGATGGTGCTCGCGCTGGGCTACTGGCTGGCGGCGGAGCGGAAGCCGGCGGCCGGGTGGCTGCCCGTGCTGGCGTTCTTCGCCGGGGCCACGACCGAGCAGGTCGGGCTCATCGCCGTCGGCGTGTCGCTGCTGTGCCCGCTGGCCGCGGCGCTCCGGGACAGGCGCCGCCCGGCGGCTGTCAGCTGGCTGTGCCTGCTGGCGTCGGTGCTGGGACTGGCGACGGTGCTGCTGGCCCCCGGCCTGCGCAACCGCGCCGCGCAGACGGCCTCGCCCGTGTCGGGCGGGCTTCTGACGCTCGTCGTCTACAACCTCAAATATCAGGGCAACCTGCTCTTCTTCTCCAAAATCACGCGCGGCCTGCAGCTGCCGCTGATCCTCGCGGGGCTGGCGCTGTGCGCGGCGCGGCTGCGCCTGGGAAAGGCGCGCGGCCTGTTTTGGGCGGCGCTCGCGCTCGATCTGGCGGCGCTGGCCGTGCAGCTCTGGCTGCTCGCGCGGCCGGCGGCGGCCATCGCGTGGCCCGTGCGGCTTCTGAGCGTCGCGGGCGAGAGCGCCGCGCTGCTGCTGCCGGCCGGCTTCTGGTTTGCGGAGGGGAAGGACCACGTTCTGCTCTTCGCCTGGATCTTCGGCTTCGGCGCGCAGCTGGCGATGACGCTCAGCACGGTCTACGGCCCGCGCGTGCTGTGCAGCCTGGCCTTCTGCGAGATCGTCCTGCTGGCGAGGACCGCCGTGCTCTGCAGGCCGCTGCCGGCGGCGCAGCGGACGCTCGCGCTGCTTGCCGGCGCGGCGGTGCTGGCGCTCGCGGCGCGCACCTGGCGGGGCACGCTGCTCGGCACATGGCAGAACGCGGCGGTGTACCGGGAAAATCTCGCGGCCGTCGCCGCCTTCGACCCGGCCTCCGGCGAGCCGCTCCGGCAGTCCGAGCTGCCGCGCGAGGACTGCGTATGGGTCATGCCGTACCAGAACGACTACTACGACCCCTATTACAAGGACACCTACGGCCTTCCGCGCGATACGCAGATCATCTGGGAGGAGGCGGGAGCATGACGGCGGGCATCGTGTGCGAATACAACCCCTTCCACCTCGGCCATGAAAAGCAGCTGCGGCAGGTGCGCCAGGCACTCGGGCCGGACGCGGCGATCGTATGCCTCATGAGCGGCAGCTACGTCCAGCGCGGCGAGCCCGCGATCTTCGGCGCGGCCGTCCGCGCGGCGGCGGCTGTGGACTGCGGGGCGAGCCTCGTGCTCGAGCTGCCCGTCACGGTGTGCCTGCGCTCGGCGGAGGGCTTCGCGTCCGGTGCCGTGGAGATTTTTTCCGGGCTCGGCTGCGCGGACACGCTCGCGTTCGGCTGCGAGTGCGGCAGCGGCGGCGCGATTCTGCGCGCGGCGCAGGCGCTGGAGACGGAGGAATACCGGGCGCTGCTCAAAAAGCAGCTCTCCGGCGGCATCGCCTATCCCGCCGCGCGGGAGCGGGCGCTGGCGGCGCTCACCGGGGACGGGAGCACGCTGCAAAACCCCAACGACATCCTCGCGGTCGAGTACAGCCGCGCGCTGCTGAAAACCGACATCCGGCCGCTCGCGCTGCGCCGCGAGGGCGACTACCGCAGCCGGACGCCCGATCCGGATAACCCATCGGCGGCGGCCGTGCGCGCGCTCGTGCCGGACGGGGCGTGGCAGGCGCTGGTGCCGCCCGCCGCGGCGGCGCGATACCGGCAGGCGCGCGTGCACCGGCTCAGCTGCGGCGAGCGGGCCATGCTCGCGCGGCTGCGCGGCCTGGACGGGCCGGACTGGGAAGCCGCCGCGCACGGCTCGGAGGGGCTCTGGAGCAAGGTGCGGAAGGCCGCTCTGACGGAGACCTCCGTCGAAGGGATTCTGCAGGCCGCCAAATCCAAGCGCTATCCCCGGACGCGGCTGCAGCGGCTTCTTCTGTGCGCGTATCTGGGCATCGGCGCCGGGACGCTCGCGGCGCCGCCGCCCTACGTGCGCGCGCTCGCGTTCGACGGGGCTGGCCGGGCGATCCTGAAAAAAATACGCGAGACGGGCGGTCTGCCCGTCGTGAACGCGGGGCAAACGCCGCCGGACGCCGCCTATTTCGCCCTCGAGCGCCGCTGCGCCGCGCTGTACGGCCTGTTCGCCGAGGGCGAGCCGGAATCGGCGGAAACCGGCCGGATTTATCTGAAAACTCTTTAAAAAATCTCTTGCATTGTCGGATTTTTTGTGATAAGATAGCCAAGCGTTTGAACCAAGGGAAGGGCAGTCTGCCTTTTTACAGAAATCTGATGAGTGAGGTGAAACCCGATGAAGGAAGGAATCCATCCCAAGTACGAACAAACGACAATCAGATGCGCATGCGGTGCCGTTATTGAGACTGGTTCTACCAAAAAGGACATTAAGGTTGAAATTTGCTCCAAGTGCCACCCGTTCTACACTGGCAAGCAGAAGCTGGTCGATACCGGTGGACGCGTGGATCGTTTCAACAAGAAATACGGTCTGAAGTAAGCGAGCAAGTCCGCACCGCATTGGTGCGGGCTTTTTTGCACATTTGGCGCTTTTTGCCGAATCGGCGCAGCCGGCATCCCGGATGGGAGGAAATATGGAACAGTTACAGCGCCGCGCGCCCGAGAAAGCGGTTCTCGTCGGGCTGAACGCGGATCTATTCACCAAAGAGGAGACCGCCACGCCCCGGACGCTCGACGAGCTCGAGGCGCTTCTGCAGACGGCGGGCGGCGAATGCACGGGGAAAATCCTGCAGAACCGGCCTGCGCCCGACCCCCACAGCTTCGTGGGCGAGGGCAAGGCGCAGGAGATCAAAAAGCTGGTCGAGGACACCGGCTCGGACATGGTCGTCTTCGACAACGACCTTTCGCCGTCGCAGATCCGCGCGCTCGAGGACATCACGGGCGCGGTGGTGATCGACCGCAGCGCCCTCATTCTCGACATCTTCGCCCAGCGCGCGCAGACGCGCGAGGGCCGGCTGCAGGTCGAGCTGGCGCAGTACCAGTATCTGCTGCCGCGGCTGTCCGGCATGGGCAAGTCCCTCTCGCGGCAGGGCGGCGGCATCGGCACGCGCGGCCCCGGCGAGACGCAGCTCGAGTCCGACCGCCGGCACATCCGCGAGCGCATCTCGCGGCTCGGCGACGAGCTGGACGAGGTGCGTCGCGTGCGCGGCGTGCAGCGCGAGCGGCGGATCAAGAACGAAATCCCGGTCGCGGCCCTCGTGGGCTACACAAACGCGGGCAAATCGACGCTTCTCAACGCGCTCACGGGCGCGGGCATCCCGGCCAACGACCGCCTGTTCGACACGCTCGACACCACGACCAGGCAGCTGCAGGTGTCCGACACCTGCCAGGTGCTGCTGTCCGACACGGTCGGCTTCATCGCGAAGCTGCCCCACAACCTGATCGACGCCTTCCGCGCCACGCTCGAGGAGCTGCAGTACGCCGACCTGCTCATCCACGTCATCGACGCCACCGACCCCGAGAGCGCCGCGCACATCGAGGTCGTGAACAAGCTCATCGCGGAGCTTGCAAAGCCCGGCACGCCGGTTCTGGAGTGCTGGAACAAGCGCGACGCCGCGCCGGATTTCAAGGCTCCCGTCAAGGACGGCACCGTCGCCGTCTCCGCCCGCACGGGCGAGGGACTGGACGCGCTGCTGGCCGCAATGGAGAAGGCGCTGGACAAAAACAAACACCGCGTCCGCCTGCTGCTGCCCTATTCGCAGGGCGCGCTCATGGACGCGCTGCACGCGCAGGCGCAGATCCTCAGCCGGGAATACGGCGACGGCGGCATCGAGGTCGAGGCCGTCGTGGACGACGCGCTGCTGGGCAAAGTCCGGCCCTACGTCCGGTGACGGCGCTGCTCGTGCCCGCCGGCGAGGGCGAATCGGAATATCTGGAAAAAAAGTCCCGCTTTCTCGGCCGCGTGTGGCGGGTCGGCTCGGAGGCGGAGGCGCGGAGCTGCCTGGAAAAAACGCGCCGGGAGCACTATGACGCGCGGCACCACTGCTGGTGCTGGCGGCTGCCTGACGGCGCCGAGCGCGCCTCGGACGACGGCGAGCCGCAGGGCACGGCGGGCCAGCCGATGCTGGCGGTGTTCGCGCGCCGGAACGTGCAGAGCGTCTTCTGCGTCGTGACGCGCTACTTCGGCGGCACGCTGCTCGGCACGGGCGGCCTCGTGCGCGCGTACACAAAGGCCGCGCAGGACGCGCTGGAAAACGCCGGCATCGCGGCGCTGCGGGAGTGGGCGCTGTATACGGTCCCCTGCCCCTACGCGCTTTTCGAGCGCGCGAAGCTGGAGCTCGCGGCCTGCGGCGGGACGCTGGACGGCGCGGACTACGGCGCGTGCGTCACGCTGCGCGCGGCGGTGCCCGCGGACGCGGCGGCGGACTTTCTCGCGCGGCTGCGGGAGCTGACCGCCGGCAGCACGGAGGCCGTGCCGGCGGGGACGGTTTTTCGCCCGGAAAAATCGGGAAATCTTCAACAAACGTTCACAAATCTGTGATATAATCAATCGATCATGGAAGGGGGCGCGTCTATGACCGTCCGCGAACGCATGGAGCGGGAGGAATACGACTTCCTCGCCCCGGAGGCGCAGAAAGCCGCCGAGACGAAGGGCCGGCTGTATCCCGAACAGGACAACGACGTGCGCACCTGCTACCAGCGGGACGCCGACCGCATTCTGCACAGCAAATCCTTCCGCCGGCTCATGCACAAGACGCAGGTGTTTCTCTCGCCCGAGGGCGACCACTACCGCACGCGCATGACCCACACGCTCGAGGTCTCGCGCATCGCCCGGACGATCTGCCGCGGCCTGCGGCTCAACCAGGACCTGGCGGAGGCCGCCGCGTACGGGCACGACCTGGGCCACACGCCCTTCGGCCACGCGGGCGAGGCGGCGCTCACCGACGTGACGGGCAAGCCGTTCCACCACAACGAGCAGTCGCTGCGCGTGGTGGACAAGCTCGAGCGCGACGGCATCGGCCTGAACCTCACCTATGAGGTGCGCATGGGCATCCTCGGCCACACGGGCAATTTCATCCCCGAGACGCTCGAGGGGCAGATCGTCCGCACGTCCGACCGCATCGCCTACATCAACCACGACATCGACGACGCCATGCGCGCGGGCCTTCTGACGGAGGACGACATCCCGAAGGACATCTCCGCCGTGCTGGGCGCGTCGCACTCGGCGCGCATCAACACGCTTGTGACGGACATGATCGAAAACACCGCCGCGACCGGCACGCTCGGGATGCGCCCCGAGGTCGCGCAGGCGATGGACAGCCTGCGGCAGTTCATGTTCGCGCACGTCTACACGAATCCCGTCGCCAAGGGCGAGGAGGTCAAGGCCAAGGAGATCATCCGCAGGCTCTACGAGTACTATCTCGCCCGCCCCGACGCGCTGCCCGACGACTTCCAGCCCCAGCTCGACTTCGACGGCATCAGCCGCACGATCTGCGACTATATCGCGGGCATGACCGACAAATACGCCATGTACAAGTATTCGGAAATCTTCATTCCGACCGCCTGGCAGGTGCGGTAGCGCGGATGAGATTCCTCGGCTCCGCCTCAGAATGACAGCGGGGGCGGGACGACGGACAGGGCGATATTCCTGAAAAAGGGGGTGTACAGATTGGCTTTCCCGGCGGCATTTCTGGACGAGCTCATCGCGCGCAGTCCCATCGAGGACGTCGTGGGCCAGTATGTGACGCTCCAGCGCAGGGGCGCGAACCTCTTCGGTCTGTGCCCCTTCCACAGTGAAAAAACGCCCTCCTTCTCCGTCTCGCCGGAGAAGGGCATCTACTACTGCTTCGGCTGCCACAAGGGCGGCGGGCCCGTCAACTTCATCATGGAGGTTGAAAGCCTCGACTATCCCGACGCGGTGCGGTTTCTCGCCAAGCGCGCGGGCCTCGAGGTGCCGGAGGACGAGGGCTACCGCTCCAATTACCGCCGGCAGGAGCGGCTGCTGGCCCTGTGCCGGGACGCGGCGCGGTTTTTCAACGCGCGGCTCTCCCAGCCCGGCGCGGAGCAGGTGCTGGCCTACATCCAGAAACGGGGGCTCTCCCCCGCCACGGTCACGCGCTTCGGGCTCGGGTTCGCCCCCGACGAGTGGTCGGCGCTGCTCGACGCGATGGCGCAGAAGGGCTATGAGAAGCAGGAGCTGCTCGACGCGGGCCTGGCCGTCAAAAGCCAGAAGGGCTCGATCTACGACCGCTTCCGCAACCGGCTGATGTTCCCGATCATCGACGTGCGCGGCAGCGTCATCGGCTTCGGCGGGCGGGTCATGGACGATTCGACGCCCAAATACCTCAACTCGCCCGAGACGAGCATCTTCAACAAGCGCAAAAATCTCTTCGCCCTCAACGTCGCCAAGAAAAGCAAACAGGGCCGCATCATCCTGACCGAGGGCTACATGGACGCGATCGCGCTGCACCAGTACGGCTTCGACTGCGCGGTCGCCTCGCTCGGCACGGCGCTCACGGAGGAGCACGCGAACATCCTCGCCAAGTACACGAAGCAGGTGGTTCTGACCTACGACGGCGACGAGCCGGGCCAGAACGCCACGCGCCGCGCCATCCCGATGCTCGAAAAAACCGGGCTCGAGGTGCGGGTGCTGCGGATGCAGGGCGCCAAGGACCCGGACGAATTTCTCCACAAATTCGGAGCCGACCGCTTCAGCCTGCTGCTGGACAAGGCCGAAAACCAGGCGGAATACGGGCTCGGGAGCCTGCGGCGGAAATACGACCTCACCGAGGACGAGCAGCGCGTCGCGTTTTTGAAAGACGCGGCGGAGTTCATCGCCTCGCTGCCGAGCGCGGTGCAGCGCGAGATCTACGGCGCGCGCGCGGCGGAGCTGGCGGGCGTCTCGCCGGAGGCCGTGAAGCTCGAAACCGACAAGGCGTACCGGCGGCGCATCGCGGCGGAAAAGCGGAAGCAGGAGGCCGTCGATCTCGCGCCCGCGCGGCAGCAGCAGCCGAAGGTGCGCGGCATCCGCTACGGCAACGTGCGCTCGGCCATGGCGGAGGAGGGGCTTCTGCGGCTTCTGCTGCGCGAGCCGGCGCTCATCCCGGAGGCAAAGCTGCTGCCGGAGCAGTTCTCCTCCGAGCTGCTGGGCCGGGCCTTCGCGGCCGTCCGCGCCCGCTTTGATGAGGGCAGCCCCGTCACGGCCGCGGCGCTCGAGGGGCAGTTCTCTCCCGAAGAGATGACGCATCTGACCGCCGTTCTGGCCAAGGACGACACGCTTGTCTCCGACGACGCGCTGCGCGACTACCTCGCCGTCATCCGGGAGGAATACGACCGCACGCACCACGCGGACAAGGACCCGAACGCGCTGCTGGCGCTGAAGGAACAAAGAAAGCAAACAAAGGGATATGGAGGCTAATTTATGACGACAAAGGCAGCGGAGCTTCTTGCCAAAATGGACTTGACCCAGGAGAACCGAACAAGGCTGACCGCGCTTCTCGACGAGGCCGGGAAGGTCGGAAAGGTTGCCTCCAAGACCCTTGTGGAGACGCTCGACGCGGCGGACGCCACGGAGGAGCAGACCGAGCAGTTTTACGACGTGCTCGAGGCGGCCGGCATTGAGATCGACGTGGCCGACGTGCTCGACCTCATCGGCACGACAGACCTCGACAACCCGACGCTCGGCGAGATCCAGGCCATCGAGGACGCCGGGCTCGACGAGGCGGACTCGGAGAAGGAGCTCGAGGAGCTCAGCGCGATGGACGACACGAGCGAAGCGAAGCTCGACGACCCCATCCGCATGTATCTCAAGGAGATCGGCAAGATCAAGCTTCTGAGCCCCGAGGAGGAGCTCGACATCGCCAAGCGCATGTCCGAGGGCGACGAGGCCGCGCGCAAGCGCATGTCCGAGGCGAACCTCCGGCTCGTCGTGTCGATCGCCAAGCGCTACGTCGGGCGCGGGATGCAGCTTCTCGNCCTCATCCAGGAGGGCAACCTCGGGCTCATGAAGGCCGTGGAGAAATTCGACTACACAAAGGGCTACAAATTTTCCACCTACGCGACGTGGTGGATCCGCCAGTCGATCACGCGGGCCATCGCCGACCAGGCGCGCACCATCCGCATCCCGGTACATATGGTCGAGACGATCAACCGCGTCCTGCGCACGAGCCACAGCATGGTGCAGGAGCTCGGCCGCGAGCCGACCACCGAGGAGATTGCCAGGGAGCTGCACATGGAGATCCCCAAGGTCGAAGAGATTCTGAAGATCGCGCAGGAGCCCGTCTCGCTCGAGACGCCGATCGGCGAGGAGGAGGACAGCCATCTGGGCGACTTCATCCAGGACGACGAGGCCTCGCAGCCGTCCGAGGAGGCCAGCTACACGCTGCTGCGCGAGCAGCTCGAGGAGGTTCTGTCCACGCTCACCCCGCGCGAGGAGCAGGTGCTGCGCATGCGCTTCGGTCTCAAGGACGGCAAGCCCCACACGCTCGAGGAGGTCGGCAAGGAATTCGACGTCACGCGCGAGCGCATCCGCCAGATTGAGTCCAAGGCGCTGCGCAAGCTGCGCCATCCGTCCAGAAGCAAAAAGCTGCGCGATTTTCTCAACTGAGATTTTCCTCTTGACAAAGGCTGAAAAATCCGTATCATAATCTTGTTACATTCTGTACGGGGCCCCGGAACCTTCCGGCGCGGCGCCCGGAACGACGGAGGACAGTATGATGTTTGAAAAGATTCAATCCTATCTGGCGGCGCAGCTGGACATTTCCCCGGACGAGATCACCCGGGAGACCACCTTTGAAAGCCTCGGCATCGACTCCCTCGACACGGTCGAGATGGTCATGGACCTGGAGGAAGAGCTCGGCGTCGATCTGGAGCTCGAGGAGAAGGTCAACACGGTCGGCGAGCTCGTCGATTTCGTCGAGAGCAAGCTGGACTGAGCGCTTTTTCCGCGGCCTGTGGCAAGGCTGCACTACTCGGGGAGACAGCGGTGCCCTGTGACCCGCAATCCGCTACAGCGGGGAGGAATTCCCAACCGAGGGTGCGTACTGTGTTGTCTGACCCATATAAGCGGCGTTGAAGAGTCGGTCCTGCGCAATGGAGAGCTGTGAACCGTGTCAGGTGGGGAACCAAGCAGCACTAAGCAGTCAACTCTGTGTGCCGCAGGGCAGCCGGTTCCGAGCCGGCTGTATGGGTAACGGGCGGAGTGCGCATTCGGAGAAGGGTGTGCAGTCTTGCCATGGGCCGCGAGGCAAAGAGGAAAAGAAGACTTGCGTGGCTGCCGAAAATGCTCTGCATTTTTCGGCAGCCACGCAGGCTTTCGGTAAAAACCCGCAGAAATCCGAGGATTTCTGCGGGTCATGAATTTGTCAAAAAAAGCCTCGCAGAGTTTGCGCCCGCAGGCGCAAAAAAATTGTAAATCACGTGTTTTCCGGCGGCGTGTACGTCGGAAAACACACTTTACGGGCTGCAAGTGTGGGATTTTCGCGTCCCGCGCCGCGAAAATCCCGCGCGAAGCAGACCGCAGCCTTTTGTTGAAAAAGGCCGCAGGCCTTTTTCAACAGTCTGAAAACCCGCAGAAATCCGAAGATTTCTGCGGGTCTTGTTATTTCTCCTGCGCGGCCTCTCCGCGCAGGCGGATGATCTCGTCGCGCAGGACGGCGGCGTATTCGTACTCCATCATGTGGGCCGCCTGCTTCATCTGCTTTTCCAGGCGCTCGATCTCGTGCTCGCGCTCCTTGCGCGTCATCTTGAGCCCGGACTTCCCCGCGGCCTCGACGGACGGGGACGCGGAGATCTCGATGAGGTCGCGCACCGACTTCACGATGGTCTTCGGCACGATGCCGTGGGCCTCGTTGTAGGCGTTCTGGATGGCGCGGCGGCGGGCCGTCTCGTCCATGGCGGCGCGCATGGCGTCGGTCGTCTTGTCGGCGTAGAGGATGACGCGGCCCTGCGCGTTGCGCGCGGCGCGGCCGATGGTCTGGATGAGGCTCGTCTCGCTGCGCAGGAAGCCCTCCTTGTCGGCGTCGAGGATCGCGATGAGCGACACCTCGGGCAGATCCAGCCCCTCGCGCAGCAGATTGATGCCGACGAGCACGTCGAATTTCTGCAGGCGCAGATCGCGGATGATCTCCATGCGCTCCATGGCCCCGATGTCCGAGTGCATATAGCGCACGCGGATGCCGTTCTCCTGGAGGTACTTGGTCAGATCCTCCGCCATTTTTTTGGTGAGCGTCGTCACGAGCGTGCGCTCGTTTTTGGCGGTGGTGGCGTTGATCTCGCCGATGAGATCGTCGATCTGCCCCTCGATCGGGTGGATGCAGACCTCGGGGTCGAGAAGGCCCGTCGGCCGGATGACCTGCTCGACGATCTGCCCGGCGCGCTCGCGCTCAAACTCGGCGGGCGTGGCGGAGACGTAGACGGCCTGGCGGATTTTCTTCTGGAATTCGTCGAATTTGAGCGGCCGGTTGTCGTAGGCCGAGGGCAGGCGGAAGCCGTAGTCCACCAGGCTCTGCTTGCGCGAGCGGTCGCCCTTGTACATGCCGCCCACCTGCGGAATGGTAATGTGCGACTCGTCCACAAAGAGCAGAAAGTCGTCGGGGAAGTAGTCGATGAGCGTCGTCGGCGGGGTGCCGGGGGCCCGGCCCGCGATGACGCGGGAATAGTTTTCGATGCCGGTGCAGAAGCCGATCTCCTCGATCATCTCGATGTCGTACTGCGTGCGCTGGCGGATGCGCTGGGCCTCGAGCAGCTTGCCGCTGTCCTCGAAGAACTTCACGCGCTCGTTCATCTCGCGCTCGATCTCGGTGAGCGCGCGCGCCATCTTTTCCTTCGACGCGACGTAGTGCGAGGCGGGATAGACGGCGACATGGTTCAAAATGCGCTCCGGCACGCCGGTCACGGCGTTGATCTCGGAGATGCGCTCGATCTCGTCGCCGAAGAACTCCACGCGGATGGCGCGGCCCGTCCAGTAGGCGGGATAGACCTCCAGCGTGTCGCCGCGCACGCGGTAGGTGTTGCGGACGAAATTCATGTCGTTGCGCTCGTAGCGGATCTCGGTCAGCTTGCGCATCAGCTCGTCCCGGTCGCGCTCCTGCCCGGCGCGCAGCGACACGACCATGTTCTTGTAGTCGATCGGGTCGCCCAGACCGTAGATGCACGAGACGGACGAGACGACGATCACGTCGCGCCGCTCGGCCAGCGACGACGTGGCGCTGTGGCGCAGGCGCTCGATCTCGTCGTTGATGGCGGAGTCCTTTTCAATGTAGGTGTCGGTGTGGGCGATGTACGCCTCCGGCTGGTAGTAGTCGTAGTAGGAGATGAAATACTCCACCGCGTTCTCGGGAAAGAACTCCCGGAACTCCGAGCAGAGCTGCGCCGCGAGCGTCTTGTTGTGCGCCAGCACGAGCGTCGGCCGGTTCAGCCGCGCGATGACGTTCGCCATCGTGAAGGTCTTGCCGGAGCCGGTGACACCCAGCAGCACCTGCTCGGACAGGCCCATCTCCAGGCCCTTCGTCAGCGCGTCGATCGCCTCCGGCTGGTCGCCGGTGGGCTGAAACGGAGAGACAAGCTTAAAATCCATACTCAATGCTCCAGAATGCCGTCGTCCGCGAGCGAGACAAAGTCGTCGTCCGCGACAATGATGTGGTCGGCCAGCGGGATGCCCACGGCGGCGAGGGCCTGCTGGACGAGCTTCGTGGTCTGCCGGTCCTCGGGACTCGGCAGGGCGATGCCGCTCGTGTGGTTGTGGGCCAGCACGACCGAGGTCGCGTTGGCGTCGAGCGCCGTTTTGACGATCTTGCGCACCGACACCTCCGCCGTGTTGACCGCGCCCCGGTGGACGAGCACGCAGTCGAGCGGCTTGCACTTGGCGTCGAGGCACAGCAGGTACACGACCTCCTCCTTTTCGCCGAAGAAGTACGGCACGAGGTACTGCCCGCACTTGGCGGTGCTGTTGAGGAGCCTGCTGGCCTTCGCGCGGTCGAGAAAGTGCCGCCGCTCGAGCAGCACGAACAGCTCCAGCAGCTCCGCCGCCCGCTCGCCCATGCCCTCGATCTTCAGAAGCTCCTCCCGCGGGGCCTCGAGCGCCCCGGAGAGGCTGCCGAAGCGGTCGAGCAGCCGGTGCGCGATCAGGTTCGTGTCCTGGCGCGGAATGGCGTAGTACAGCAGCACCTCGAGCGCCTGCACGTCGGAGAGACTGTCCATGCCGCCCGTCTTGAGCTGGCTGCGCATCCTGTCGCGGTGTCCGTCGTGAGCCGGCATGAAAAGGCCTCCTTCCCGAATGGGCGCTTACTCCAGCATCCTTTTGAGGTACTGCCCCGTGAAGCTCGCGGGATTGGCCGCGACCTGCTCCGGCGTGCCCTCGGCGACGATCGTGCCGCCGCCCGCGCCGCCCTCGGGGCCGAGGTCGATGATGTGGTCCGCGACCTTGATGACGTCGAGATTGTGCTCGATGACGAGCACGGTGTTGCCGCTGTCCACGAGCAGCTGCAGCACGTCGATGAGCTTGTGCACGTCCGCCATGTGCAGGCCGGTCGTCGGCTCGTCGAGCAGGTAGATCGTACGGCCCGTGGCGCGGCGGCTGAGCTCGGTGGCGAGCTTGACGCGCTGCGCCTCGCCGCCGGAGAGCGTCGTGGAGCTCTGGCCCAGTTTGATATACCCGAGGCCCACGTCCACGAGCGTCTGCACCTTCTGGCGGATCTTCGGCAGGTTCTGGAAGAAGTCCAGCGCCTCGTCCGCGGTCATGTCCAGCACGTCGGCAATGTTCTTGCCCTTGTACAAAACCTCCAGCGTCTCGCGGTTGTAGCGCTTGCCGCGGCAGACCTCGCAGGGCACGTAGACGTCCGCGAGGAAGTGCATCTCGATCTTCACGAGCCCGTCGCCGCAGCACGCCTCGCAGCGGCCGCCCTTGGTGTTGAAGGAAAACCGGCCCGGGCCGTAGCCGCGCGTCTTGGCGTCGGCGGTCGAGGCGTAGAGGTCGCGGATGTCGTTGAACAGGCCCGTGTACGTCGCGGGATTCGAGCGCGGCGTCCGGCCGATGGGGCTTTGATCGATGTCCACGACCTTGTCGAGGTTCTTCAGGCCCTCGATGGCGTCGAACTTCCCCGGCCGCAGGCGCGCGTGGTTGAGCGAGCTGGCCAGCTTTTTATAGAGGATCTCGTTGACAAGGCTCGACTTGCCCGAGCCGGACACGCCCGTCACGCAGGTGAAGGTGCCGAGCGGAATCGAAACGTCGATGTGGCGGAGGTTGTTTTCCGCCGCGCCGAGAATTTTGAGCGTCTTTCCGTTTCCCGGCCGCCGGACCGCGGGGACGGGGATCCTCCGCTTTCCGGACAGATACTGGCCCGTGATCGAGCGCGGACAGGCGATGATGTCGTCTACGGTGCCCGCCGCGACGATCTCGCCGCCGTGGACGCCCGCGCCGGGGCCGACGTCTACGATGTAGTCCGCCGCGCGCATGGTGTCCTCGTCGTGCTCGACGACGAGCACCGTGTTGCCGAGGTCGCGCAGGCGGCGCAGGGTGGCGAGCAGCTTGTCGTTGTCGCGCTGGTGCAGGCCGATGGACGGCTCGTCGAGGATGTACAGCACGCCCATCAGGCTCGAGCCGATCTGCGTGGCCAGCCGGATGCGCTGGCTCTCGCCGCCGGAGAGCGTCGCGGCCGCTCGCGAGAGCGTGAGATAGCGCAGGCCGACCGCCTGCAGAAAGCCGAGCCGGGATTTGATCTCGCGCAGGATCTGCTCGGCGATCACGGCCATGCTCCCCGTGAGCGTCAGCTTCTCCATGAACTCCAGCTCGTCGGAGATGGACAGCGCGCAGAAATCCGCGATGCCCATGCCGCCGACCGTGACGGCCAGCGCCACGTCCTGCAGCCGCCGGCCCCGGCATTTGGGGCAGGGCCGCTCGGACATGCACTCCTCGAGCTCCTTGCGCATGGCGTCGGACTGCGTTTCGGAAAGCCGGCGGCTGATGTTGGCGAGGATGCCCTCGAACGGGCGCTCGATCGTGCCGCGTCCGTTGGCCCGCTCGTAATAGATCGTGAGCTTTTCCGTGCCCGTGCCGTAGAGGATGGCGTCCACCGCCTCGCGGGGCAGCTCGTTCATGGGCGCGGTGAGCGAGAATTTATACTTTTTCGCCAGCGCCTCGAAATACATGCGGGCGATGGAGTCGTCCTTGACGTTGTTGAAGCCGCTGGCCTGGATCGCGCCCTGCAGGATAGACTTCGACCAGTCGGGGATAATGAGGTCGGGGTCGGCCACGAGCTGTGTGCCGAGGCCCGTGCAGACCGGGCAGGCCCCGTAGGGATTGTTGAACGAGAACATGCGCGGGCTGAGCTCGGGCAGGGAGATGCCGCATTCCTCGCAGGCGTAGTTCTGGGAAAAGACGGTGTTGGAGTCGTTCTCGAGCCGGTTGACGGTCACGAGGCCGCCGGAGAGGTTGGACGCCGTCTCCACCGAGTCGGTCAGGCGGCGGGCCAGGTCGCGCTTCATCACGAGCCGGTCCACCACAACCTCGATGTTGTGCTTCTTGTTCTTGTCGAGCAGGATCTTCTCCGTCAGCTCGTAGAGGCTGCCGTCCACGCGCACGCGCGCGTAGCCGCCGCGCCGCGCGTCGTCGAGCACCTTCTGGTGCTCGCCCTTCTTGCCCCACACCACAGGCGCGAGGATCTGGAACTTTGTCCGGTCCTCCATCGTCATAATCTGGTCCACGATCTGATCGACGGTCTGCCGCCGGATCTCCCTGCCGCACTTCGGACAGTGCGGCACGCCGACCCGCGCCCACAGAAGACGCAGGTAGTCGTAGATCTCCGTCACCGTGCCGACGGTCGAACGGGGGTTCTTGCTCGTGGTTTTCTGGTCGATGGAGATGGCGGGCGAGAGTCCGTCGATGGCGTCCACGTCGGGCTTGTCCATCTGCCCGAGAAACATCCGCGCGTAGGACGAGAGCGACTCGACATAGCGGCGCTGGCCCTCGGCGTAGATCGTGTCGAACGCGAGGCTGGATTTGCCGGAGCCGGACAGGCCCGTCAGCACGACCAGCTTGTCGCGCGGGATCTCCACCGAGATGTTCTTGAGATTGTTGACGCGCGCGCCCTGAATGGATATGGAATTCCGCATGATATGCTCCTGCTTGTATCTGATGAATTTGACATCATTATATCAGATTCCGCCGCAAGTATCAATCTATTTTCAAACAAAAGTTTTTACAAACATAAGTTCTTAATGCAGCACCGCACAATGCAAAGTGCGGAATTGCGCCGTCAGATTTTTCGTCAGATGTGTCAAAAAGCGCAGGGAATCCTTTGTGGATTCACGAGCATTTTTGGCGCATATGACGGAAAAGATGCAGGCAAGGCCGCGCTTCAGGCGTTCGCCGTGCATTGTGCGGTGTTGCATGAACTGTTCCCGGCAGGGTTGCGCGCCGCGGGGTTTGCTGGTATAATAACCGTAAATTGAGGAAAGAAACGGAAAGAGGGTGCTCGGGTTTGCGGAATCTGCCAAAGCTGCTGTTCCAGCGCGTGGTGGTCGTCACACTGGCCATCGTCCTGCAGATCGGCGTGATCCTCGCCGGCGCCATCTGGCTCCGGGACTACCGGTGGTGGATGAACGCGGTGCTGTCCGTGCTCAGCTGGGTCGCGGTGCTCGTCATCCTCTCGGGCAAGAGCAATTCCTCGTACAAGATCGCCTGGATCGTGCTGATCCTGGCCTTCCCCGTGGCGGGGCTGACCATCTATCTGCTCTTCGGCGGCAACAAGGCATCCAGCCGGGAGAACCGCAAGATGGAGCAGATCGACGCCGCCGCCATGTGCAGCCTGCGCCAGGACGAGGCGGCGCTGGACGCGGTCCGGGCGCTGCCGGGGCCGTCCTACGACCACGCGCGCTATCTGCTCAAGAGCGCGCGCTATCCCATCTATGACAATTCCACGGCGGAATACTTCTCCGACGGCGAGCCGTGCTGGCAGGCCATGCTGCGGGAGATGGAAAAGGCCGAGCACTACATCTTCCTCGAGTTTTTCATCATCGACGAGGGCGAAATGTGGTCGTCCATTCTGGAGGTGCTGCGGCGCAAGGCGCTCGCCGGCGTGGACGTGCGCGTTCTGTACGACGATTTCGGCTGCATCACGCGGCTGCCGGGAAACTACTGCAAAAAGCTGCGCGCGATGGGCCTGCAGGCGCATGTGTTCAACCCCTACGTCCCCGTGCTCTCCGCCCGGCTCAACAACCGCGACCACCGCAAGCTCCTCATCGTGGACGGGCAGGCCGCCTTCACGGGCGGCGTCAATCTGGCTGACGAATACATCAACCGCACCTCCCCCTTCGGCCGCTGGAAGGACTGCGGCATCCTCGTGCGCGGGGAGGCCGTGTGGTCGATGACGGTGATGTTTCTGTCCATGTGGGACTATGTGGCCAAGCAGTCCGAGGAGATCGCCGCCTACAAGCCCTTCTACCCGGACGCCGGACACTGCGCGCACGGCTATCTGCAGCCGTTCGCCGACAGCCCGCTCGACTACGAGGACGTCGGCGCGACGATCTTCCAGAAGCTCATCCAGTCGGCGCGCGAGACCGTATACATCATGACGCCGTATCTCATCCTGGACGAGAAGATGACCTCCGCGCTCGTCGTGGCCGCGAAAACCGGCGTGGACGTGCGCATCATCACGCCCGGCATCCCCGACAAGTGGTACGTGCACGCCGTGACGCGCGCCAACTACGAGGTTCTGACCGAGGCGGGCGTGCGCGTGTTCGAGTACCGGCCCGGCTTCATCCACGCGAAGGTCTGCCTGGCCGACGCCCAGAGCGCCGTGGTCGGCACGGTCAACATGGATTTCCGCAGCCTGTATCTGCACTTTGAGGACGCGGTCTATCTCACGCAGTCCGAGGCAGCCGCGCAGATCGCACGGGACTTTGAAGAGACGTTCCCCCAGTGCCGCGAGATCACCTACGCCCGCTGCCGCCACATCCACATCTACCAGCGCATCGGCCGCGCCCTTCTGCGCATGTTCTCGCCGCTGATGTAAAGCCGGCAGATGAAAAGGGAAGCGTAAAAAAACACAGAAATCGCTCCGCGATGATTGCATCGCGGAGCGATTTTAACATGTCAAAAAGCCTCGCCGGGCCTTTTTCGTCAGAAGATGGCGACGACCGCGCCGCTGTAGGTGTCGGCGATGTACTGCTTCACGGCGTCGGTTTCGAGCGCCTGGATGAGCGCGGTGATCTTGGGGCTCGTCTCGTCGCCCTTGCGGCAGGCGATGATGTTCGCGTAGGTCTGCGCGGCGTCGCCGGAGGCGTCCTCGATGGCGAGCGCGTCCGCGATCTTGAGGCCCGCGGCCAGCGCGTAGTTGCCGTTGATGACGGCGATGGTGCCGTCGTCGCTGTTGGCCAGCTGCGCGGGCACGGTGTCGGCCTGGACGCTCTGGATGTTGTAGCCGCCGTCGTCCACGATGTCGAGCGTGGTCACGCCCTTGGCGGCCGAGGCGTCGTCGGGCAGCTTGATGAGACCCTCCTGCTGCAGCAGCAGCAGCGCGCGCGTCTCGTTGCTGTCGTCGNCGGGGATGATGATGGTCGCGCCGGCCTTGAGGCTCTTGAGATCGGTCACGCCGTTGCCGTAGATGCCGAACGGCTCGTAGTGGATGGAGGCGGCGGCGACAAGGTCGGTGCCGTTGGCCTCGTTATAGCTGTTGAGATACGGGGTATGCTGGAAATAGTTCGCGTCGAGCTCGCCGTCGGCCAGCGCCTGGTTCGGCAGCACATAGTCGTCGAACACCACGATCTTGAGCGTGTAGCCCTCCTTGGCCAGAACGTCCTTGACCTGCTCGAGGATCTCCGCGTGCGGCGTGGAGCTCGCGCCGACCGTGATGGTCTTGTCGTCCGAGGCGGACGAGGCGGCGGAGGAGGAAGCGGCGGACGAGGACGCCGCCGGCGCGGAGGCGGAGGCGGATGCGGCGGGAGCGGCCGAAGCAGAGGCCGAAGCGGAGGCGGCGGTGTCCGCCGTCTTGGCGGCGCAGCCCGCGAGCAGGCCGAGCGCCAGGGTCAGGGCAAGCAGAAGCGCAAGAAACTTTTTCATGATAAACTCTCCTTTTGTTGATTGATAATTTTGAATCAGCTTACAGGCGCGCGGGCGGCATTCGCCCGAACCTGTAATTCAGCCGCACAAGGGCGGCGAGCCGTCGGGTCATATCGGATTCTCCTCTCACGGGTCAGTGGCTGACGCGTTTGTCGGTTTTTTGCACGATGCGCATGCCGAACTCCTGGATGAGCTGGACGATCACGATGGTCAGCACGACGCAGACCCAGATGATGTCGGTCTTCTGGCGCTGGTAGCCGTAGGTAATGGCGATCTGACCGAGGCCGGTGCCGCCGATGGTGCCGGCCATGGCGGAGTAGCCGAGGATCGTGACCATGGAGATGACGCTGCCCGTGATGAGAGACGGCTTCGCCTCCGGGATGAGCACCTTGCGGATGATCGAAAATTCCGGCGTGCCCATGGCCTGCGCGGCCTCGATGACGCCGGGCTTGACCTCCTTGAGGGAGGATTCGACCATGCGCGCCACGTACGGCGCGGCGGCAATGATGAGCATGACGATCATGGCGCTGTTGCCGAGGCTCGTGCCGACGACCAGCTTTGCCACCGGCAGCATGGCGACCATGAGGATGATGAACGGGATCGAGCGGAAGATGTTGACGATCACGCCCACGAGCTTGTTGAGCCAGCCGATCGGGTGGATGCCGCCCTTGTCGGTGACGCAGAGCAGCACGCCCAGCGGCAGACCGATGACGTAGGCCACGGCGGTGGAGAGGACGGTCATGTAGACCGTCTGCCAGATGCCGAGCTGGATGACGCCGTTCGCCCACAGCTTCTGGAACATATCCGAGAACATGGTCTACGCCTCCTCGTTGTAGGTGATGCCGCTGGTTTTGAGCCAGGCGGTGATTTTTTCCTGCTGCCGCACATCGGCGGGCAGCTCGACGACCATGTGGCCGTAGGCCACGCCGCCCACGTCGCGCGTGTCGGCGAGCATGATGTTGACCGGGGCCTGGCACGCGAGCACCAGCTCGGAGATGACGGGCCGGTAGGAGGTCGTGCCGTCGAAGACGATGCGGATGCGCCGGCCCTGGCGGATCTCGCCCGGCTGCCGCTCCTTCTGCAGAATCAGCTCGCGCGCGATCTGCGACTGCGGGTTGACGAACACGTCGCTCACCCTGCCCGTCTCGGCGATGCGGCTCTGGTCGATGACCGCGACCTTCGTGCAGATGCGGTCGATGACCTTCATCTCGTGCGTGATGACGACGATCGTGACCTGGAGCGTGCGGTTGATCTGCTGCAGCAGATCCAGGATGGACTGCGTGGTGTTGGGGTCGAGCGCACTGGTGGCCTCGTCGCACAGCAGGTACCGCGGCTTTGTGGCCAGCGCCCGCGCGATGGCCACGCGCTGCTTCTGTCCGCCGGACAGCTGCGAGGGATAGGCGTTCTCCTTTTCGGAGAGGCCGACGAGCTGCAGCAGCTCCCGCGCGCGCTTCACGGCGTCCTGCCGGGGCGTGTGCGCGATCTCCAGGGGATACAGGACGTTTCGGAGCACCGTGCGCTGCTCGAGCAGGTTGAAGTCCTGAAAGATCATCCCGATGGAGCGTCTGGCGAGCAGCAGTTCTTTCGGCGTCAGCTTCGTGAGGTCGCGTCCGTCGAGCAGCACCGAACCCGAGGTCGGCTTCTCGAGCAGGTTGATGCAGCGCACGAGCGTCGATTTGCCCGCGCCGGACAGGCCGATGATGCCGAAGATCTCGCCGTCCGCGATCGTCAGGCTGATGTCCTGCAGCGCGACGACGGGGTTGGCGGAGCCGGGATTATAGACTTTGCTGAGCTGCTTCAGTTCGATCATGGCACAAGGTCCTTTCCGCGCAGGCAAATAAAAAAAGCCGGAAGCCCATAAGCCCCCAGCCTCTGAATTCCCAGGAAATCCCGAAAATTATCTCGACAGGTCGGAAGACGGGGCGGAATTTTCAGCGCAGCAAAGCATGCACATGCCGCTGCGGCTGCGCATCATCATGTCCATGGTCGATACATGCTGGTTTTCTGTGTACATGATGCGTCCCCTTCCCTGGATTTTGCGGCAATTATACCACGCACGCCTCTGTTTGTCAACGCCGGAGCCGTTTGAAATTTTATACGATTTTTACGGAATACCATTTCCCTTTTCGGCGAAACTATGGTATAATGCCAAACAAATGCTTTTGGCGGCATATCAATCTGAAGGAGGTATTCAGTATGAAGTTCTCGAGTAAAGTGCTTCTCTGCCACCAGTCACCCATGCGCAAATTCCACCCTTATGCGGTCGCAGCGGCGGCAGCAGGAAAAACGATCTATCATCTGAATATCGGCCAGCCGGATATTCAGACGCCGAAGGCCCTGTTCGAGGCGGTGCGCGATTTTCACGAGCCGGTGCTCGCCTACGCCGAGTCGCCCGGCAAGCCCGCGCTGATCGACGCCATCTGCCGCTACTATAAGCGCATCGGCGTGTCGTTCGACCCCAGCCAGGTGCTCATCACCACGGGCGGCAGCGAGGCGCTGTTCATCACCGCCATGTGCACGCTCGACAACGGCGACGAGATCATCATTCCCGAGCCGTTTTACCCCAACTACCACACCTTCATCGCCTCGACCGGCGCCGTGATCCGCCCGCTGGAGACCAGCCCGGAATCCGGCTACTTCTACGCCGACCGCGAAAAGCTCGAGTCGCTCATCAACGGGCGCACCCGCGCGATCCTCGTCACAAATCCCGGCAACCCGACCGGCACGGTGCTGACGCGGCCCCAGATGGAAATGCTGCTGGACGTTGCGAAGAAGCACGATCTGTTCCTCATCGCCGACGAGGTATACCGCGAGTTCGTCTACACCGGCGAGCCGCTGTCCTCCTTCGCCCAGCTGCCCGGCGCGGACGAGCACCTCATCCTCATCGACTCCGTGTCCAAGCGCTTCTCCGCCTGCGGCGCGCGCATCGGCTGCCTGCTCAGCACCAACGCGGAATTCATGCACCACGCGCTCAAATACTGCCAGGGCCGGCTCTCCGTCGCCACGCTCGACCAGGTCGCGGCCGCCGCGCTCTACACCGTGGAGCCGTCGTACTTCGACGCCGTGCGCGAGGAGTACCGCCGCCGCCGCGACACCGTGGTGAAAAAGCTGCGCGAGATCCCCGGCGTTGTGTGCGAATGCCCGAAGGGCGCGTTCTACCTCATGGCCGCGCTGCCCATCGACGACGCGGAGACGTTCCAGCAGTGGCTGCTCGAGAAGTTCGACGACCACGGCGACACCATGATGTTCTCCGCCGGCCAGGGCTTCTACCAGACGCCCGGCAAGGGCAAAAACGAAATCCGCATCGCCTACGTCCTCAAGCAGCAGGATCTCGAGCGGGCCATGGACCTGCTCGCCCTCGGCATCCGCCGCTACAACGAGGAACGCGGCGCGAAATAATTCCATACCGCATCAGAATCTGTCATTCCGCGCGCAGCGAAGACGCTCTCCCCCATCGCGGGCCGGCTTCTTCGGCCTGCGGCCTCGGAATGGCAGATTTTTTCTGTTTTTCTCGCGAACTTACATTTAGATTCTTCGTCGCTGACGCTCCTCAGAATGACAGATGGGGCAGCGGGAAGCGTTTCCCCGACATTTCCATCCGCACGGCCCTGCGCGCGCCGAGCGGAGCGAGGCGTCGCGCACGCGCATCCGTATGGCGCGCATCGTTGACAATCTTCGGAGGATGAGGGTCCAGGGAGAAGGGCGGCTTTGTAAAAAGCCCTTCTCCCTGGCGTGCTCTTTCTTCACCGTCTTTCTGCACGAGCAGAAAGACGGTGCCCCGCAGGGCGCATCTCCCGTCCTAAATAAACACGCACGCAGTACGTATGAGATTCTTCGCCGCTGGCGCTCCTCAGAATGACAGATGGGGCAGCGGGAAGCGTTTCCCCGACATTTCCATCCGCACGGCCCTGCGCGCGGCGAGCGGAGCGAGGCGTCGCGCACGCGCATCCGTTAGGCGCGCATCGGTTACAAGTTTCGGAGGATGAGGGTCCAGGGAGAAGGGCGGCTTTGTGAAAAGCCCTTCTCCCTGGCGTGTTCTTTCTTCACCGTCTTTCTGCACGAGCAGAAAGACGGTGCCCCGCGGGGCGCATCCTTCGTCCTTAACAAATCTGCACGCAGTTGTATGAGATTCTTCGTCGCTGACGCTTCTCAGAATGACAGATGGGGAGGATATGCGCGAAAAGCCACTCCGTCTGTCATTCTGAGCGGAGCGAAGAATCTCATTCCCGGATCGTGCGGGCCGGCGAAAAAAAGCTCTTGACAAATTAATTGTAATCGTTATAATTACATATATAAGTAATCGCTTCGATTACAGTTAGGGGGGATTTCGTGACAGCAGAATTTTTGGTCGCGGCGCACGCGCTTGTGTATCTTTCCCATCAGAACCGGTGCTGTTCGAGCGAGGAGCTCGCGCGGAACGTCTGCACCAATCCCGCGCGGGTGCGGAAGGTGCTCGCCAAGCTCGAGCGGGCCGGGCTGGCCGAGGGCAAAAACGGCTACCAGGGCGGCTGCGCGCTCGCAAAGAGCCCGGAGCAGATCACGCTGCTCGACGTGCTCGACGCGCTGGGCGAAACGCTGGTCGCGCCGCGCTGGCGCTCGGGCAGCGTGGACATGGACTGCCAGATCGCCTCGGGCATGGCGGACGTGATGGACGGCGTGCTGCTGGCGGTCAACGAAAGCGGGCGCGAAACGCTGCGGGCGATCACCTTGGCGGAGCTGGAACGCCGTCTTTTCAGCCGATAAACGACATCAGGAGGTTTTATGCAGTTTCTTATCACCTTTTTGGAAGGGATCATCACCTTCGTCTCTCCCTGCGTGCTGCCGATGCTCCCGCTGTACATGCTCTACTTCGCGGGCGACCAGCAGGAGGGCAAGCGCGACAGGACGCTCGGAAACGCGCTCGGCTTTGTGCTGGGCTTCACGGCGCTGTTCGTGCTGCTGGGCCTGTTTGCCGGGTCGCTCGGCGGGCTGCTCACGCGGCACAAGACGGCGGTGAATCTCGTCACGGGCGCGATTGTCGTCGTGTTCGGCCTGCACTACATGGGCCTGCTCAAAATCGGGTTCCTCAGCCGCACCGTGAAGCCGGAATCGGACGTCAAGCCCACGGGCTTCTTCTCCGCGATCCTCTTCGGCGTCGTGTTCGCGGTAGGCTGGTCCCCCTGCACGGGCGCGTTCCTCGGCTCCGCCATGCTGATGGCCGCGAGCCAGGCGAGCTGGGCCACGGGCATGCTGCTGCTGCTGTGCTACTCGCTCGGCCTCGGCGTGCCGTTCATCCTGTGCGCCTTGCTGCTCGACAAGCTCAAGGGCGCGTTCGCCTTCATCAAAAAGCACTATCAGATCATCAACCGAATCTGCGGCGCATTTCTGATCGTTCTGGGCATCCTCATGATGACGGGACTGTTTGCAAAGCTCGCGATGCTGCTCAAATAAAGGAGATATTGATATGAAATCCAAGCTCAACGCCGTTCTCATCGTCGTGCTGGCCGTCGCCGTACTGGTCGGTGCGTGGTTCCTGTACCGCTCGCTCTCGTCCTCCTACAAGACGGACGCCGCGATGACCGCGCAGACAGAAAAAAGCAGCGCCGCCGGAACGCAGTCCGGCAGCGCGCAGACATCCGCCGCGCCGTCCGCCGCGGCAAATCCCGCAGCGGATTTCACCGTCTACGACGCGGACGGCAACAAGGTAAGCCTCAGCGACTTTGTCGGCAAGCCCGTGGTCGTGAACTTCTGGGCATCCTGGTGCGGCTACTGCAAGATGGAGATGCCGGAATACCAGAAGATGTACGAGACGTACGGCAAGGACGTGCAGTTCTTGATGGTTGATCTCACGGGCGGCGGCAGCGACTCGAAGGACGCGGCCGACAAGGTGATCGCCGACGGCGGCTACACCTTCCCCGTCTTCTACGACAACGACAGCGCCGGCGCCTACGCCTACTCGGTGCGCGGGATTCCCCGCTCGGTCTTTATCGACAAGACCGGCGCTCTGGTCTCCGACCAGGAGGGCGCGCTGGACGGCGCGACCCTGGAGAGCCTCATCAAACAGATTCAGTGAGGCCCTTCTTCCGCTCGAAGCCGTGCAGCCAGTCGGAGAAGCGGTAGTAGCAGAAGTAGATGACCGAGCTGAGGCCCCAGGTGATGGGGTAGGCCCAGAAAATGTACTGGATCTCGTGGATATACCGCATCACGACCGTGATGTACGCGATGCGGATCACGCACCAGCAGGCCAGCATAATGCACATCGGCACGAACGCCCGCCCCGCGCCCCGGCAGATCGAGGCGACCGCGTGGGAAAAGGCCAGCAGACAGTAGAACAGCGCCTCGACGCGCGCCTGCCGGACGCCCGCCGCAATGACGCCCGCATCGTTTGAAAACAGACTGATGAGCGCGGGCGCAAACAGATAGATCGCCGCGCCGATCAGCTCCGCCGCGCCTACGCAGGCCAGAATCCCGAACCGGGAGCCCTGCTTGGCGCGGCGGTATTCGCCTGCGCCGAGGTTCTGGCTGATGTAGGTCATAAGGGCCATGGTGTAGCTCGTGATCGGCAGGAAGGCGAAGCCCTCGATCTTGGAATACGAGCCGTAGCCCGCCATCGCGAGCTTGCCGAAGGAATTGATGTTCGACTGCACGATGACGTTGGCGAAGCCGATGACGGAATTCTGCACGCCGGACGGCACGCCCAGCCGCAGGATCTCCCGCAGCATTTCCGGGTCGATGCGCAGCTGCTTGGCGCGCACCGTGTAGACAGTGCCGGGCCTGCACAGGTGGACGAGGCACAGCACGACGCTCGCCGCCTGCGAGACGGCCGTGGCGGCCGCCGCCGACCACACGCCCCAGTGGAACCCCGCGATGAACAGCAGGTCCAGCGCGATGTTCAGAAGCGACGAGAAGATCAGATAATACAGGGGCCGCTTGCTGTCGCCGAGCGCGTTCATGATGCCCTTGCAGACGTTGTACAGGACGACCGCGAGCGCGCCGTAGAAATAATAGCGGAAATACTCGACCGCGTCGGGCAGCACCTCGGGGTCGGTGCCCATCCAGACGAGAAACGTCGGCGTGAACACGACGCCGATCACCGTGAGAAAGACGCCCGCCAGCACGCCCAGCACCAGGTTCGTGTGGATCGCGCGCGAAACGCGGGCGGTGTCGCCCGCGCCGAAGTAGCGGGAGATGGCCACGCCCGCGCCCATCGAGGTGCCGACGAAGAAGCTCACAAGCAGAAAAATGAGGTTTCCGGACGAGCTGACCGCGGCCAGCGCCTCCGTGCCTAAGAATCTGCCCACGATGAGCGAGTCCACCGTATTGTAGAGCTGCTGAAACACCTGGCTCAGAAACACCGGCACCGCAAAGCCGGAGATCAGCCGCCACGGGCTGCCGCTCGTCATGTCCTTTGTCGTTTCCCCTGCCATCCGAATTCCTTCCCGGCTTTTATTTTCATTCCCAAACGCTCTTACCATATCAGATCGCGGCGCTGTTTTCAACCCCGCGGCCGCGGGCCGGTTGAAAAACGGCGGAATTTTGGTATAATATAGCCAGCAGCGCGCGGCGCTGCCTGAGAAAAAACGCGAGGAGGGCTTCCATGAGAGGCGTACACAGTGCGGTCGACGAGATCCGGCTCGGCGTATTCACCGAGGTCGCGCGGCTGGCCTACGAGGGCGGCGACTATTCCCGCATCGACCTGATCCCCTACAAAATCGTCCCCGGCGAGGTGGCGCAGCACCGGCACGACGTCTTTCTCGAGCGCGCCATCGTGCAGGAGCGCCTGCGGCTGGCCTGTGGGCTGCCGGCCCAGTCCGCCGAGGTCTGCGCGCCGCCCAGCCAGGACATCGAAAAAGCCGCGGCCGCGGACGACAAATTCTTTGAAGAGCCGCTCGTCAACATCATCACCTTTGCCTGCAACGCCTGCCCGCCGAAGCGGGTCTGGGTGACGAACGCCTGCCAGGGCTGCATCTCGCACCCCTGCAAGGCCGTCTGCCCGAAGGACGCCATCACGGTGGACAAGGACCACCACAGCGTCATCGACCAGGACAAGTGCATCCAGTGCGGCCGCTGCGTGGGCCAGTGTCCGTACCATGCGATCACGAAGATCGAGCGCCCCTGCGCGAGCGCCTGCGGCGTGGACGCCATCGAGTCGGACGAGCTGGGCCGCGCGAAGATCAACTACGACAAGTGCGTCTCGTGCGGCATGTGCCTTGTGAACTGCCCGTTCGCCGCCATCGCCGACAAGAGCCAGATTCTGCAGATCATCCGCGCCATGCAGCGGGGAGAAAAAGTCGTCGCCTGCGTGGCCCCGGCGTTCGTAGGCCAGTTCGGCAGGCACGCCAGCCCCGAGAAGCTCAAGGCCGCCATGCGCAGGCTCGGCTTCGCGGGCGTGGAGGAGGTCGCCGTCGGCGCGGACCTCTGCACGATCGAGGAGGCGCACGATTTTCTCAACAACGTGCCGGACAAGCTGCCGTTTATGGGCACGTCCTGCTGCCCGGCCTGGTCGGTCATGGCGAAAAAGCTCTTTCCGGAGCTGAAGGACTGCATTTCCATGGCGCTCACGCCGATGGTGCTGACCGCGCGGATGGTCAAGAAGGCGCACCCCGACGCGCGCATCTGCTTCATCGGCCCCTGCGCGGCCAAAAAGCTCGAGGCCAACCGAAAATCCGTCCGCTCGGACGTGGACTTCGTGCTGACCTTCGAGGAGCTGGCGGGCATGTTCGCCGCCAGGGACATCCGGTTCGAGGATCTGCAGGCCGAGCCCGGCGACAGCATGTCGGACGGCACGGGCATGGGCCGGGGCTTTGCCGTGACCGGCGGCGTGGCCGCCGCGGTCAAGGAGGCCATCTCCCACATCGACCCCGCGCGCGAGGTGCCGACCGAGTGCGGCGACGGCCTGCGCGAATGCCGGAAGCTGCTGCTGCTGGCCAGGGCCGGAAAGCGCAACGGGTATCTGCTCGAGGGCATGGCCTGCCCCGGCGGCTGCGTCGCGGGCGCCGGCACCATCCAGCCCGTCAGAGACGCCGCCGTCAGCGTCGAGCAGTTCAAAAACGCCGCGCAGGCGCAGAGCTCCACCGAAAGTCCGTTCCTGGACCAGCTGCACCTGATCGAAGAATAACTTTCAATAAAAATGTACGAATCGCTCCGCGGCATCGGCCGCGGAGCGATTCGTACTGTCGGGAAAATCCTGCCGGCCGCTACAGGCTGCTGGCCTTCGTGTCGCAGTAGACGCAGCGGTATTCGCGCTTTTCGGCGTTGGCGAGGCGGAAGATGTGCGGGATCTCCTGCTCGGTCGTGGTGATGCAGCGCGGGTTCTTGCAGCGCAGGATGTTCGTGAGCGTGTCGGGCAGCTCGATGTGCTTTTTCTCCACGCGCACGCCGTCGCGGATGACGTCCACCGTGATGTGCGGGCTCACATAGCCCAGCACGTCCAGGTCGAGGTCGATGGCGGAGTCGATCTTGATGATGTCCTTTTTGCCCATCTTGGTGCTGTGCGCGTTCTTGATGATGGCGACCTGGCAGTCCAGCTCGCCCAGACGCAGCATCTCGTAGATGCGCATGGCCTTGCCGGCCTCGATGTGGTCGATGACAAACCCGTTTTTGATGGAATCAATGTTCATACCCGTACCTCCAGCATTTTGAGGATGAGCGCCATGCGGATGTATTTGCCGTAGGCGGCCTGGCGGAAATACGCCGCGCGGGGATCGGCGTCCACGGCGGTGGAGATCTCGTTGACGCGCGGCAGCGGATGCAGGACGATCATGTCGCTCTTGGCGAGCTTCATTTTTTCCGGCGTGAGGATGTAGCTGTCCTTCAGGCGGAGGTAGTCCTCCTCGTTGAAGAAGCGCTCCTTCTGCACGCGGGTCATATAGAGGATGTCGAGCTCGCCCAGCGCCTCGTCGAGGGAGGTCGTCTGGCGATAGTTCCCGGCGGCCAGATACTCCTGCTTGACGAAGCTCGGCAGCTTCAGCTCCTCCGGGGAGATGAGGACGAATTTGACGCCCGTGTAGCGGGACATGGCCGCGATGAGCGAGTGCACCGTGCGGCCGAACTTGAGGTCGCCGCAGAGTCCCACGGTCAGGTTGTCGAAGCGGCCCTTTTCATGCCGGATGGTCAGCAGGTCGGTGAGCGTCTGCGTCGGGTGGAAGTGGCCGCCGTCGCCCGCGTTGATGACCGGCACCGTCGCGCGCGAGGCCGCGACGAGAGGCGCGCCCTCCTTCGGGTGGCGCATGGCGATGATGTCGGCGTAGCCGCTCACGACCGAGATCGTGTCCGCGACGCTCTCGCCCTTGGACGCCGAGCTCGACGCCGCCTCGGAGAAGCCGAGCACGCTGCCGCCCAGATGCAGCATGGCGGACTCGAAGCTCAGGCGCGTGCGCGTGGACGGCTCGAAGAACAGCGTGGCCAGAACCTTGTGCCTGCAGGCCTCCTGGTACTTCTCCGGGTTCGCGATGATGTCGTCTGCCACGGCGATGAGCTCGTCGATCTCCTCCACCGACAGGTCCAGAATGTTGATGAGATTTTTCATTGATTGCCTCCGATCCAGCTTTCGTCCGAGGGGTTGTCGCGGAACGCGAGCAGCCGCGCGACGTCCCCGGCTTTGATGTATCCTTCCTCCGCGGCGATCGCCGCGACGGCGTCGAAATTGGTCAGGCTGACGTTTTTCACACCTGCCTCCGCCAGCCGCGCAAGGCCCTTCTTCATGCCGTAGGTGAAGATGCTCACGATGCCCAGCACCTCGGCCCCGGCTTCGCGCAGCACGTCCACGACCTCCAGCACGCTGCCGCCCGTGGAGATGAGGTCCTCGATCACGACGACCTTCTGGCCGGGCGCGAGCCGGCCCTCGATCTGGTTTTTCCGGCCGTGGTCCTTCGCGCCCGAGCGCACGTAGCCCATCGGCAGGCCCATGAGATGCCCCGCGATGGCCGCGTGCGCGATGCCCGCCGTGGAGGTGCCCATGAGCACCTCGGCGCCGGGGTATTCCCGCTTCACCGTCTCGGCGATCGCGCTCTCCACCAGCGTGCGGACCGCAGGCGCGGTCAGGATGAGGCGGTTGTCGCAGTAGACGGGGCTTTTGATGCCGCTGGCCCAGATGAACGGCTCGTCCGGCCGGAAAAATACCGCGCCGATCGACAAAAGGCCCTTCGCCACTTCTCTGGAAATGTCCATGTCCGGTTCCTCCCGTGTTTTTAATAGGATGTCAGTCAGCTCCTGAAAGTTTTCCGCGAGATAGTCCGCCCCGGCGGCCGTCAGCTCCTCGCGGCTGCCGTAGCCCCAGAGGATGCCCGCGGCGGGCAGGCCGTTCTGGTGCGCGCCCTCGACGTCGTGCCGCCGGTCGCCCACCATGACGGTGTTCTCCGGCGTGATGCCGGGGTATTTGCCCCGCGCGAAGGCGATGACCTCGCCTTTTTTCGTGCGCTCCTCCGTGAAGGTGCTGCCGACCACGTCGTCAAAGTACGGCCGCAGGCCGAATTTTTCGAGGATGCGCTCGGCGAACGGCTCCGGCTTGGAGGTGGCGACGATCAGGCGGAGGCCTGCCCGCCGGAGCCCGGCGAGAAAGTCCTCCACGCCGGGATAGGGGACGTTTTCAAAGATGCCCTTGTCCTGAAAGTAGACGCGGAATTCCGCCGTGGCCCTCTCGGCCTGCGCACGGGAAAAGCCGTACCGCTCCATGAACGTCTCGATGAGGGGCGGGCCGATGAAGGGGTAGAGCGCGGTGCGGTCGGGCGTGTCGATGCCGAAGCTCCCGAGCGCGTAGGCGACCGCCTTGGTGATGCCCTCGCCGGGGTCCGTGAGCGTCCCGTCGAGGTCGAAGAGCACGGTTTTCATCCGACGAAGTCCTCCACGCACAGCTCGTATGCGCGCACGGGGTCCTCCGCCGCCGTGATGGGCCGGCCGACCACGATGTAGTCCGAGCCCAGCTCGCGCGCGCGGGCGGGCGTTGTGACGCGCACCTGGTCGCCGATGGAGCCGGTGGAGAAGCGCACGCCCGGCGTGACGGTGAGGAAGTCGGCGCCGCAGGCGGCGTGCACCTCGCCCGCCTCCAGCGGCGAGCAGACCACGCCGTCGAGCCCCGCCTGCCTGGCGTTCTCGGCGTACCGGAGCACAACCTCGGCCATGGGCCGCTCGATGAGCAGCTCCCGCTCCATCCGTTCCTGCGAGGTGGAGGTGAGCTGCGTCACGGCGATGAGCAGCGGGCGCGTGCCGTCCGGGCGCGTCAGGCCCTCGAGCGCGGCCTTCATCATGTCGGCCGTGCCGGCCGCGTGCAGGTTCACGAGGTCCGCGTCCAGCGAGGACAGCACCCGCATGGCCTTTCTGACCGTGTTCGGAATGTCGTGGAGCTTGAGATCGAGGAAGATCCGGTGTCCGCGCGCCTTGAGCTCGCGGACGATGTCCGGGCCCTCGGCATAGAACAGCTCCATGCCGATCTTGATAAACGGCTTGCGGCCCGTAAACCGGCTCAGAAATTGCAGCGTTTCGTCCCTGCCCGCGAAATCGCAGGCCACAATCACGTCTTTACCCATGGTGAGCGCCTCCTGTAATGGATTTGAGAGAGTCGATATGATAGGTTTTCATGGTTTCCGGGAGCGTATCCACGATTTTTTTGCAGGCCCAGGGGTCGACCAGATTCGCCGCGCCGACCTCGACCGCCGACGCGCCCGCGAGCATCAGCTCCAGCACGTTTTCCGCGGACTGCACGCCGCCCATGCCGATGATGGGGATTTTCACGGCCTCATAGACCTCCCACACCATCCGCACCGCGACCGGGAACACCGCCGGCCCGGACAGGCCGCCCGTGACGTTCGCGAGGAGCGGCGCTCTGGTTTTGAGGTCGAGCCGCATGCCGAGCAGCGTGTTGATGAGGCAGACCCCGTCCGCACCCGCGTCCTCGCACGCGCGGGCCACGTCCGCGATGGCCGCGGCGTTGGGGCTGAGCTTGAGATAGACGGGCTTTTTCGTCACCGCCTTCACCGCGCGGGTGACGGCGGCGGCCGAATCCGGAAGCAGGCCGAACGCCATGCCGCCGCAGTGCACGTTGGGGCAGCTCACGTTGATCTCCAGCAGGCCGATCTGCGGCTGGGCGTCGAACTTCGCCGCCGTCTCGGCGTATTCCCCGACGGAGAAGCCGCTGATGTTGGCGACGGCCGGCTTGTGAAACACGCGCGCGAGCTTCGGCAGCTCCTCCGCGATCACGGCGTCGGTGCCGGGGTTCTGCAGCCCCACCGCGTTGAGCAGCCCCGCCGGGCACTCGGCGATGCGGGGCAGCGGGTTGCCGAAGCGCGGCGCGGCGGTCGTGCCCTTGAGCGCGATGGAGCCGAGGCAGTCGAGATCGTACAGCTCCGCGAATTCGTAGCCGAATCCGAACGTGCCGCTCGCGGGGATGACGGGATTGTCGAGCGTCAGGCCGCTCAGCACAACGGACGTATCTACCATGTGAGCGCCTCCCGGTCAAATACCGGCCCGTCTTTGCAGATGCGCTTCGGGCCGTTCACTGTTTCGATCGTGCAGCCCATGCAGGCCCCGAAGCCGCAGCCCATGCGGGCCTCCAGGCTGAGCTGGCCGGGCCGGTCGGTCGCGCGCAGGATCGCGCGGAACATGGGCGCGGGGCCGCAGGCGTAGAAGCTGGTAAAGTCCAGCCCCTTCATCGCGTCCGTGACGAAGCCCCGGATGCCATAGCTGCCATCCGCCGTCGTGACGGCGGTCTCGGCGCCGAGCGCCTGGAATTCCTCCTCGAAAAACCGCTCCGCGGCGGTGTTGAAGCCGAGGATCACCCGCGGCGTTCTGCCCTTTTCGATCAGGCGGCGGCAGAGCCCGTACAGGGGCGGCACGCCCGCGCCGCCGCCGATCAGGAGGGGCCTGTCCCCGCTTTTCGCCATATCGTAGCCGTTGCCGAGGCCCGAGAGCGCGGCGAGCTTTTCTCCTGCCCGCATGGCCCGGAGCTGTGCGGTGCCCGCGCCCGCGACGCGGCAGACGAGCGCGGCGCGCCCGGCGTCCCAGTCGCACACGGAGATCGGCCTGCGCAGATAATACCCCGGAATCTTCAGATCGAGAAACTGGCCGGGGGCGGTGATCTCGCCGGTGTCGCCGCGCAGCGTCAGCTCGAACACGTCCGCCGTCAGGGGGCGGGTGTGCAGAATCTCATATTCGACTTCCTTCATATGCCGCCTCCAAAACAGTCCGCCAGCTCGGCCCCGCACCAGACGGCCTTCCCCGCGCGGACGGTGAGAAGATTTTTTCCGTATACCCGCTCGCCCGCGAACGGCGTGGCGCGGCCCATCGACAAAAACGTCTCCGGATCGATCCGGTACGCGCAGCCCATGTCAAAAACGCTGAAATCGCGCGTCTCCGGCAGGCCGAACCGCGCGCGCGGCCGGACGCTCAGCAGCTCCACGATTTTCTCCAGCGGGACGACGCCGGGCAAAACGAGCTTCGTGTAGAGAATCGGGAACGCCGTCTCCAGCCCCACCACGCCCATGAGGCTCTTTTCCAGGCCTCTCGATTTTTCCTCGCGGCTGTGCGGAGCGTGGTCGGTCGCGATGCAGTCGATCGTGCCGTCCAGCACGCCCTCGATCAGCGCGTCGCGGTCGGCCTTTTCGCGCACGGGCGGGTTCATCTTGAACCGCCCGTCCTCCTGCAGGTCCTCGTCCGTCAGCACGAGGTAGTGCGGGGCCGTCTCGCAGCTCACGTCCGCGCCGCGCTTTTTGGCCGCGCGCACCAGCGCGACGGACTCCTTTGTCGAGACGTGGCAGACATGGTAGCGGCAGCCGGTCTTTTCCGCGAGCCCGAGGTCGCGCTCGACCTGCCGCCACTCGCTCTCGGAGCAGATTCCCCTGTGGCTGTGGGCACCGGCGTACGGCCCGTCGTGGATGCAGCCGCCGCGCAGGAGCGAGTTGTCCTCGCAGTGGGCGGCCAGCAGCTTGCCGAGCCGCCGGCACTCCCGCATCGCGGCCTCCATCATCCCCGCGTCCTGCACGCCGCGCCCGTCGTCGGAAAAGCCGCACACATACGGGGCCATGGCCGCGAGATCCGCCAGCTCCGCGCCCCGCTCGCCCCTGGTGAGCGCGCCGTAGGGAAAGACCGGGATCACCGCGTCCCGCGCGATGGCGCGCAGCTCCGGCTGCAGCGACGCGAGAGCGTCCGGCACGGGGTCGAGGTTCGGCATCGCGCAGACCGCCGTATAGCCGCCGTGCGCCGCGGCGCGCGTGCCGGAGGCGATCGTCTCCTTATAAGAAAACCCCGGCTCGCGGAGATGCACATGCACATCCGCGAAACCGGGGAGAATGAAACAGTTGGAGAAGGAAACCTCTCTGGAGGGGGCCGCGTCGGGAAACAGAACGTCCTTTTTCACAAACACGCCGCCTTCATACACCTGCGCGCCCAAAAAACGAACCGACATCCGCCGCTCCTTCCTCCGCAGGCTTCCGCCCGCACCGTCCAAAACACATTTCGATATATTCTACCGGCGGAGGCTCCGCTTGTCAAGCGTTATTTTCGGGCAAAGCGAAGAAGCGCTCCCCGCCGGCGCGCGGGCGGGGGAATCTACGGGATGATCTTCGACGGCTTCTGGTACCGCTCCTGCTCGGAAAAAACGCAGCCGCAGTATTTCTGGATGTAGAAGCCCAGCTCGCGCGCCCGCGCCTGCCCGTCTTTGAACATGGGGCGGAAGTCCTCGTAGTAAAATTCCACGCCGGTCTGCTCGGCCGCGCGGTACGCCACGTCCCTGAGAAGCTCGTGGTTCTGGTAGGGGCTGATGAACAGCGACGACGTGAACGCGTCAAAGCCGCCCTCCTTCGCCGCGCGCGCCGCCTCGAACAGCCGCATCTCGTAGCATCTGACGCAGCGGCCCGGAATGTCGTCCGCCACCGCGCGCACAAAGGGGCGCAGGCCGTATTCGTCCTTCATGAGCAGCGGCAGGCCGATGCTCTGCGCGTATTCCTGCAGGCAGTTCCGCCGCGCGCGGTACTCGGTAAAGGGGTGAATGTTCGGGTTGTACCAGTAGCCCGTCAGCTCCACGCCGCGCCCGCGCAGCTCGTCGATCGGCATGTTTGCGCACGGCGCGCAGCAGATGTGCATGAGCAGCTTCATCAAAATCACCTTCGTTCCCGAGCATTATACCACGGATACGGGGACGGGTACAGAAGAAAAGTATGGACAAGCGGGAAATGTCGTAGTATAATATTTTCTAATATAAGTCAGAAGCACAGCTGAACGTCAGAAAGGATGATGCGGTATGCCGGCACAGATGGAAAGCTACGCGGGTAAAATTCAGAGGAAGCTGCTCAAGAAGCAGCGGATCATCGAGGCGGCCTCCGGGCGGGAAAAGGCCGATCTGGTGCTCAAAAACGCCACCTATGTCAATGTGTTCTCCAACGAGCTGCGGACCTGCGACATCGCCGTGGCGAACGGGCTCATCGTGGGCCTGGGCGAGTACCAGGGCGAAAAAGAGGTCGATATGACCGGCAAGATCGTCTGCCCCGGCTTCATCGACGCCCACATCCACCTCGAGTCGAGCCTGGTGAGCCCGAAGGAGTTCGTCCGCGCGGTGCTGCCGCACGGCACGACGACCGTCATCACCGACCCGCACGAGATCACGAACGTCATGGGCACCGACGGCATCGACTACATGCTGCAGGCGACCGAGGGCCTGCCCATCGACGTGCGGTTCATGCTGCCGTCCTGCGTCCCGGCCACGCCGATGGACGAGTCCGGCGCGAACCTCGACTACCGCGCCATCGACTCGTTCTACGACTATCCGCGCGTGCAGGGTCTGGCCGAGATGATGAACTCCTACGGCATCATCCACAACGACCCCGAGGTCGTCGCCAAGATCGTCGCCTCGCAGGCGCACCACAAGAAGATCGACGGCCACGCGCCCGGCCTGCAGGGCAAGGATCTCGACACCTACGTGGCGGCGGGCGTCTACTCCGACCACGAGTGCTCGACGCTCGACGACGCGCTCGCGAAGCTGCGCCGCGGCCAGTTCATCATGATCCGCGAGGGCACGGCCGCGCGGAACCTCGAGGCGCTGGCGCCCCTGCTCACCCAGCAGTACGCCGACCGCTGCATGTTCTGCACCGACGACAAGCACCCGAACGACCTTCTGGAGAAGGGCCACATCGACTACATCGTCCGCCGCGCGATCAACGAGTTCGGCGTCGATCCCATCATCGCCGTGAAGGTCGCGGCGCACCACGCGGCGCGCTACTTCCTGCTCAACAACCGCGGCGCCATCGCCCCCGGCTACCTCGCCGACTTCGCGATCATCGACAACTTCCGCGATTTCAACGTCGAGATGGTCTACAAGAAGGGCGAGCTGTACTGGGACCACGGCACGCTGCGCGACTTCCCCGCGCCCGAGATCGAAACCTACCTCGACGAGCGCGCGCACGACACCTTCCACGTCGGCCGCCTTTCCGAGGACGATTTCCGCGACGCGCGCCAGCGCGGCGTGATCGGCATGATCCCCGGCGAGATCGTCACGACCGACAACGGCTACGCCGACCACGTCGATCTGCAGAAGGACATCCTGAAAATCGCCATCATCGAGCGCCACAAGAACACGCGCCACATCGGCCTCGGCTACATCCAGGGCTACGGGCTCAAGACCGGCGCGGTGGCGACCTCCATCTCGCACGACTCGCACAACATCATCGTCGTCGGCACGAACTCCGCCGACATGGCCTTCGCGGCCAACACCGTGGTCGAGCACCGCGGCGGCATCGTGGTGGCGGCGGACGGCCAGATCCGGGGCGAGGTCGTGCTCGAGATCGCCGGCATCATGAGCGACCGCCCGCTCACCGAGCTCAACGAGCGGCTCGAGGCCGCCAAAAACGCGGCGTTCGCGCTCGGCGTCAGCCGGGGCATCGACCCGTTCATGACGCTCAGCTTCATGGCGCTGCCCGTCATCCCGGCGCTGCGCATCACCACGCGCGGCATCGTGGACGTCGTGACGCAGCAATACGTGTAAACCGCCTCCCCCTTTGCCGCGGCAAAGGGGGAGCTTTTCATCCAGCGGGCGCGTTTCCGCGGATTTCCGGGGCCGGGGCAGAATGCCGCGCATTTTGCCCCGGCCCCTTTCTTTCTCGCGCTTTCGGTTGCAATCCGGCGGGATTTGTGGTATTTTGAAAGATAAGAAAGAAACCGGGAGGCGAGGGGTACGAGAAAACTGTTTATCACGCTGGCGTGCTGCCTGCTGCTCTGCGTATCCGCGCTCGCGGCGGATACGGTCATCACCTCGATGAAAACCGACTGCCTTGTCGACGCGTCGGGCGGCTGCCAGGTGACGCAGACCGTGACCGTCAATTTTGGCGGCAATGAGAAGGAAGCCGACTTTCCGCTCGGCACGGGCGCGAAAAACGCCGTTCTGGCCGGCTATCAGACCACGCAGTACACCGACGACGAGGGAACCGCGTTCCTGAAACTTGCGAACGACGCGGGCTTTTCCGGCAGCCGCACCTTCACCCTGACCTATTCGCTGGGCAGCCTCGTGACCAAGCAGGAGGACGGCACCCAGCTTCTGACGCTGCCGCTGCTGCCCGGCAAGTGGGCCTATGCCATCTCCAGCTACGACTTTACCGTCACGCTGCCCGCCGCGCTCGACGCGAAGCCCAGCTTCGTCAGCGGCTACTACGGCGACGTGATCGGCGACTACATGAGCGTCTCGCAGTCCGACAACGTGCTGGGCGGCACGGTCAAGGAGGCCCTGCGCGACAACGAATCGCTCACGATGCTGCTGAACGTCGGCGCGGGCTATTTCTCCGGCAGCCACAGCACCTGGTCCGGAAGCGGCTTCGTCACGGCGCTCGTGATCGTGTTCGCGCTGCTGGCGCTGGTCTATTGGTATTTGACCCTGCGTTCCCCGGCTCTGCGCGCCGCGTCGCGCTCGATGCCGCCCGACGCGACGCAGCCCGGCGACCTGCCGCTGCTGTTCGCCGGCGGCAAGCCGGACTTCAACATGCTCGTCTGCTATTGGGCCAGCCTCGGCTACCTGTCCATCTATGTCGATGCGCACGGCCACGTGCTGCTGCGCCGCCGCGTCGGCATGGGCAACGAGCGGCGCCGGATCGAATGCAAGCTCTTCGAGCTGCTCTTCGGCGCGGACGATACCGCCGAAGGCGCGAGTCTGCGCTACAAGCGCACGGCCAAAAAGGCGATCGGCGCGACGCAGCGCTACTGGCAGCGCCGGCTCTACAGCCGCGACAGCGGCAACGTGCGCCTGATGCAGGGCCTGTGCGCGCTCAGCGCCGGCTTCGCCCTGCTTCTGACCATGAGCAGGCTGCTGCCGGCTATGCCGGTGCGGGGGCTCGTGCTGTTCGTCTGCTTCGCGGCCGGCTGCGTGCTGTCCGTGCTCATCCAGCGGGGCCCCGCGGCGTGGTATCTGGGCGGCGTCGCCTCCATGACGCTCGCCGTGCTCTCCGCCGTCGCGCTGCTGGTCCTCGCCCGCGTGGGCGGCGGCATCGGCCCCATGCTGCTCGTGATCGCGCTGAGCGTCTTCACCGGCTGGCAGACCATGCACGGCGGGCGGCGCAGCGAATTCGGCCAGCAGGTCATCGCCCAGTGCCTCGGCTTCCGCCGCTTCCTCGGCCATGCCTCCGAGCACTATCTGCTGTCGGTCCAGCAGCGCGACCCGCAGTATTTCTACAAGCTGCTGCCCTACGCCGAGGCGATGGGCATGGGCGCGCCGTTCGCCAAAAAATTCGGCGACACCCAGCTCGAGAGCTGCGGCTGGTACGGCGAGGCCCAGGAGCTCCCCACCACCGCGTCCGGCTTCTACGAGCGCTGGCACGACACCGTGGAGCTTCTGAAGATCGCGGTCAAAAAATAGACGAAAAAGCCCGCCGAATATCGGCAGGCACGCATTAAGGCAAAACTCCCGTTTGCATGGCGCAAACGGGAGTTTTTCAAATCAGGCGCGCGGCAGAGGGCCGGCCCGCTTTTTGCGGCCGGTCTGCTCTTCTATTTGAGCTCGTCCAGCGTCAGCTCGAAGCTCTGCATGAAGTGCTGCAAAAAATAGTCCAGGCACGGCAGCTGCATAGCGTCGAGGGCTTCGCGCGTCTGCACGGCGGCCAGGCGGAACTCGCTGTTGCCGGCCTTGAGCTCCTCGACGCATTTGATGTACGCCGAGAGCTTGTCCGCCGCCTTGACGATGCGCGCGACGGCCGGGTCCTCCTCCATGAGCAGGGGCCGGTAGGCGCCCCGCAGCTCCTCCGGCAGCAGGGCCAGCAGTTTTTTGCAGCTCACGGCCTCGATGTCCTTGTAGGCGCGGCGGATCTCGGGATTGTCGTACTTGATGGGCGTCGGCAGGTCCCCCGTCAGGATCTCCGACGCGTCGTGGAACAGAGCCGCCGACGCGCAGCGGTCGGGATCGGCGGGCTCGTGCAGAACGTCGCGCTGGATGACCGCCAGCCCATGGGCCAGCACCGCCACCATATGGCTGTGCTCCTGCACGTTCTCTTCACAGGAATTGCGCATCAGTCCCCAGCGCGCGATGAAGCGCATGCGGGAGATGAGCGCGAAAAAGCGGTACTGCATGGCCGGGCCTCCCTGTTTGAAATCGCGGCTTTGCCGCGCGAACAAGCCGCTTTGCGGATGATTCGTCGCATATGATTATAGCACAGATGAAAAAACCTGTAAATCGACAATTCCGGCTTGTCAAACCTGTTTTCCCATAGTATAGTAGTCATATAGGTTCATTTTGGAGGCATGCGATATGATGATTTCCACCAAGGGCCGCTACGCGCTGCGCGTGATGATCGATCTGGCCCGGCATGACAACGGAAGCTACGTGCCCCTGTCCGAGATCTCGGAGCGGCAGGGCATTTCGGAAAAATACCTGGAGAGCATTCTGGGCGGGCTGAGCAAGGCCGGATACCTGCTGGCGCTGCGCGGAAAGGGCGGCGGCTACCGCCTCGCGCGCGTGCCGGAGGAATACCGCGCGGGCGACATCCTGCGTCTGACGGAGGGCAGCCTCGCGCCCGTGGTGTGTCTGGAGCACGGCCGCCGCTGCGAGCAGGCGGACCAGTGCCCCACGCTCCCCCTGTGGGAGGGGCTCGACCGCGTGATCGGCGACTATCTCAACGGCTATACGCTGGCCGATCTGGCCGCGAGCCGGGTGGCGCGGCCGTGACGCGCGTGCTGGCCGCCATGTCCGGCGGCGTGGACAGCGCGGCGGCCGCGATTCTGCTGCGCGGGCAGGGCTTCGACGTGTGCGGAGCCACGATGCTGCTGCACGACGCGCAGACGGCGGAGCTGGACGACGCGCGGCGCTCGGCCGAGGCGCTGGGGATTCCCTTCGCCGTGTTCGATCTGCGCGAGGACTTCGCGCGGCTCGTGACGCGGCCGTTCGCACGGGCCTATCAGGCGGGCCTGACGCCGAATCCCTGCGTCGTGTGCAACCGCACGCTCAAGTTCGGCCTCTTTCTGGACCGGGCGCTGGCGCTCGGCTGCGAAAAGATCGCCACGGGGCACTACGCGAGGCTCGGCTTCGACGGGACGCTCGGACGCTGGCTGGTCAGAAAGGCCGCCGACGCGGGGAAGGACCAGACGTACATGCTCTACAGCCTGTCGCAGGCGCAGCTTTCGCACGTCCTGCTGCCGATGGGCGGGCTGACGAAGCAGGCCGCGCGCGAGCTGGCGGAGGCCGAGGGGCTCCCGGTCGCGCACAAGCACGACAGCCAGGACATCTGCTTCATCCCCGACGGCGGCTACCTTTCCTATCTGACCGCCCACGGCGTCACGCCGCAGACGGGCGAGTTCCGGGGCCTGGACGGGACGGACTACGGGCCGCACCGGGGGCTGGAGGCGTACACGCTCGGCCAGCGGCGGGGGCTCGGCGTGCCGGCGGGCAGCCGCATCTACGTTGTCGGCAAGCAGGGCCGCGACGTGCTGCTCGGCCCGGAGAGCGCGCTCTATTCCCGCCGCGTGCAGATCCGGGACGTGAATTTTCTCCCCTTCGACACGCTGCCCGGCGAGCTCGCCGCCGAGGCCAAGCTCCGCTACACGCCCAAAACCGCGCGCTGCCTCGTGCGGCCCGTTCCCGGCGGCGCGGAGCTGCTCTTCGACGAGCCGCAGCGGGCCGTCACGCCCGGCCAGGCCGCCGTCCTCTACCAGGGCGACCTGCTGCTCGGCGGCGGCACGATCACGGGCGCGGAGCCCTGACGCCCAAACCGGGCGCAAAAAGCTGAAAATCTGCCATTCTGGGGCCGGACGGCCGCAGAATGGCAGATTTTTGATACATTGCCGTTAGGAGAGCGACTGCGCTCAGATCGTCGGCTGGTTGGTAGCCTCGATGATCTTGACGAACTTTTCAGGGACAAGGGACGCGCCGCCGATCAGGCCGCCGTCGATGTCGGGCTGGGCCAGCAGCTCGTAGGCGTTCTTTTCGTTCATGGAGCCGCCGTAGAGAATGGAAATCGCGCGGGCGATCTTCGCGCCGTAGAGCTTGCGCACGACGGTGCGGATGCTCTCGCAGACCTCTTCCGCCTGCTCGGGCGTGGCGGTCTTGCCGGTGCCGATGGCCCAGATGGGCTCGTAGGCGACGATCATCTTGCGGATCTTGTCCTCGGCGACGCCGAGCAGACCGGTCTTGATCTGCATGGTGATCCACTCCTCGGTGATGCCCGCCTCGCGCTGGTCGAGCGACTCGCCCACGCACATGATGGGGATGAGGCCCTGCTCCAGCGCGGCCAGCACCTTGGCGTTCACGTCCGCGTTCGTCTCGCCCATGGCGCGGCGCTCGGAGTGGCCGAGGATGACGTACTTGCAGCCCGCGTCCACGAGCATGTTCGCGGCGATCTCGCCGGTGTAGGCGCCGGAGGCGTTGGCGTTGCAGTTCTCCGCGCCGATGCCCACGCGCGTCTCGCGCATCGCGCGCACCGCGGCGGGGATGTCCACGGCGGGCACGCACAGGGCGACGTCGCACCAGCGGCCCTTCGGCATGATGGTTTTGAATTCAGCCATAAACGCCTTGGTTTCCGAGGGCGTCTTGTTCATTTTCCAGTTGCCTGCGATGACGGTCTTGCGGTATTTTCTGTTCATGTCTCTTCTCCCTAAATATGTTTGGTTGGTGTTTTACTTGTCCTGCAGGCAGGCGATGCCGGGCAGCTCGAGGCCCTCGAGGAACTCCAGCGAAGCGCCGCCGCCCGTCNAAATGTGCGTGATCTTGTCGGCGAAGCCAAGCTGCTCGCAGGCGGCTGCGGAGTCGCCGCCGCCGACGATGGTGATGGCGCTGGAATCGGCCAGGGCCTGCGCCACGGCGATGGTGCCTCTGGCGAGGATCGGGTTTTCAAACACGCCCATCGGTCCGTTCCAGACGACGGTCTTGGCGGAGATCACGGCGTTGTAGAACAGCTGCTTCGTCTTCTCGCCGATGTCCATGCCCATCATGTCGGCCGGGATCTTGTCGGCGTCGACCGTTGCGGTCTCGATGGGGGCGTCGATCGGGTCGGGGAAGGAGGCGGTCACGACGGTATCGACCGGCAGCAGGAGCTTCACGCCCTTCTCCTCGGCCTTTTTCATCATGTCCCTGCAGTAGTCGACCTTCTCCGCGTCGAACAGGCTCTTGCCGATGCCGTAGCCCTTGGCGGCCAGGAAGGTATAGGCCATGCCGCCGCCGATGACGAGGGTATCGACCTTCTCGAGCAGGTTGTTGATGACGTTGAGCTTGTCGGAGATCTTCGCGCCGCCGAGGATCGCCACGAACGGGCGCTCGGGGTCGGCCAGGGCTTTGCCCATGATGCTGATCTCCTTCTGGATGAGGAAGCCGCACACGGCGGGCAGATAGTCGGCCACGCCCGCGGTGGAGGAATGCGCGCGGTGCGCCGAGCCGAAGGCGTCGTTCACGAAGATGTCGGCCAGGTCGGCAAATTTTTTGCTCAGCTCCGGGTCGTTCTTCGTCTCGCCCTTTTCAAATCGGGTGTTTTCGAGCAGCATGACCTCGCCGTCCTTCAGGGAAGCGGCCAGCGCCTGCGCGTCGGGGCCGACGACGTCCTTCGCCATTTTGACGGGGGCGCCCAGCAGCTCGGACAGGCGGTCCGCCACGACCTGCAGGGAGAATTCGGGGGCAGGGCCGTTCTTCGGCTTGCCCATGTGCGAGCAGAGAATGACCTTTGCGCCGTGGCTGCGGAGATACTCGATGGTGGGCAGAGCCGCGACAATGCGCTTGTCGCTCGTGATGACGCCGCCCTTGGTGGGCACGTTGAAGTCGCAGCGGCAGAGCACCCGCTTGCCGTGCACGTCGATGTCTTCGACGGATTTTTTGTTGTAATTCATGGAAGTTCCTCCTTCTGTTCTGGCCAATTTACCATTTTACCCTGGTTTTTCAAATGGGGAAATGCCTGCTGCCGCAGCGCCTCGAACACGCCCACGGCGACGGAGTTGCTCAGGTTGAGGCTTCTGGCCTCTTCGCGGATGGGGATGCGCACGCAGTTTTCGCGGTGCTCCGCCAAAAACGGCTCCGGCAGGCCCTTCGTCTCTTTTCCGAAGAAGAGATAGCAGCCGTCGGGATAATCGGCTTCGGCGTAGCTTCTGGGGGCCTTGGTCGAGAAAAGGCGCAGCTCGGCGATCTTGTTTTTCTCGAAAAGCTCCCGCAGGTTCTCATAAACCCGGACGTCCACGAGATGCCAGTAGTCGAGTCCCGCGCGCCGCACGGCCTTCTCGGAAATATCGAAGCCGAGCGGCTTGACGAGGTGCAGAACGCAGCCGGTCGCGGCGCAGGTTCTGGCGATATTGCCGGTATTGGAAGGGATCTCCGGCTCAACGAGCACGACATGCAGCATAACGCAAACTCCGGAATCAGGAATTCTGTGGGCGCGGAGCGGCCGCTTTCGGCTGCCGGCGCGCGCAGGTTTATTCTATGACAAAGCCATGGAAATTTCAACAGGTTTTCGGAAAAAAACTCTGTGTTTCACAATTATTTAAGATTCTTTCCGCCTGCCTGGGCGCGTGTTTGCCGCCAATGGCCGCGATTTCTGAATATATGCGCGTCTATGCAGGAAACATCCGTCTCCGGCGCGGGGCTTGACACGCGGGCGGCAATGGGGTAGACTGATGAAAACTTTCAGATAAAGGAGAAAACGTATGGCCCAGTATTTTGCGGAAGCCTCCCACACGTTCAGCGAGTACCTGCTCGTACCCGGCTATTCCTCCGCCGCGTGCGTGCCGGACAGCGTCAGCCTCAGAACGCCGCTTGTCCGCTGCCGCCGCGGCGAGGAGCCCGCGCTCAGTCTCAACATTCCGCTCACCTCCGCCATCATGCAGTCGGTATCCGGCGACAGGCTCGCCGTGGCTCTGGCTCGCGAGGGCGGACTTTCGTTTATCTATGGGGCGCAGTCCGCCGCCGAGGAGGCCGCGATGGTGCGCCGCGTCAAGAGCTACAAGGCCGGCTTCGTCGTGAGCGACTCCAACCTCACGCCCGACAGCAGGCTCGCGGACGTGCTGGCGCTCAAGGCGCGGACCGGCCACTCCACCGCCGCGGTCACGGCCGACGGCACGCCGAACGGCGAGCTGCTGGGCATCGTGACGAGCCGCGACTACCGCGTCTCGCGCATGGGGCCGGACACGCCCGTGCGCGATTTCATGACGCCGTTTTCCCAGCTCACCGTCGCGCCGGAGGACATCACGCTGCGCGGCGCGAACGATCTCATCTGGGAACGCAAGCTCAACTCCGTGCCCGTGGTCGATCAGGACCGGCACCTTTTATATTTCGTCTTCCGCAAGGACTACGAGGCCGACAAGGAAAATCCCAACGGCCTCATGGACGAGCAGAAGCGCTACCTCGTGGGCGCGGGCATCAACACCCGCGACTACGCCGAGCGCGTCCCGATGCTCACCGAGGCCGGCGCGGACATCCTCTGCATCGACTCCTCCGAGGGCTTCAGCGAATGGCAGAAGCAGACGCTCGCCTGGATCCGCGGGCAATACGGCGACAAGGTCAAGGTCGGCGCGGGCAACGTCGTCGACCGGGACGGCTTTCTCTTCCTCGCGGAGGCCGGCGCGGACTTCGTAAAGGTCGGCATCGGCGGCGGCTCCATCTGCATCACGCGCGAGACGAAGGGCATCGGCCGCGGCCAGGCCTCGGCGCTCATCGACGTCTGCGCGGCGCGCGACGAGTATTTTGAAAAGACCGGCGTGTACGTCCCCGTCTGCTCCGACGGCGGCATCGTGCACGACCACCATATGACGCTGGCGCTGGCGATGGGCGCGGACTTTTTGATGCTGGGCCGCTACTTCGCCCGCTTCGACGAGAGCCCCGGCGAAAAGATCGCGCTGAACGGCACCTATTATAAGGAATACTGGGGCGAGGGCTCCAACCGCGCGCGCAACTGGCAGCGGTACGACCTCGGCGGGGCGAAGAAGCTCTCGTTCGAGGAGGGCGTGGACTCCTACGTCCCCTATGCCGGCAGCCTCAAGGACAACGTGGCGCTGTCGCTGAGCAAGGTCAAGTCCACCATGTGCAACTGCGGCGCGCTCACCCTCGCGGAGCTGCGGGAAAAGGCGCGGCTGACGCTCGTGAGCGCCACAAGCATCGTCGAGGGCGGCGCGCACGACGTCATCCGCAAGGACGTCGTCGGCCCGCAGGGCTGAGCCCCCGTCGGGACCCGCGCGAAAAGCGCCGGACAAATCAGTCCCGCGCGGCGCGTCGGCGCGCGGATGCGCCGCAATCATCCCACCTGTCATTCTGAGCGAAGCGAAGAATCTTGCTGCAAACTTGCATTGAGATTCTTCGTCGCTGCGCTCCTCAGAATGACAGGCGGGGGAGTTAAGCGCGTTTCTCCCAACTTATCTTCTTTTTCAGCCTCCGCAGGGGTTACGCCCTCCGGGGGCCTCTTCTTTCCGCTCGTGCGGAAAGAAGAGGAAGAAAGGCACGCCAAAGGGAAGGGCTTTTTACAAAGCCGCCCTTCCCTTTGGAATCCCATCCTCCGAGGATTGTTTACCCGCCGCGCCTTACGCTGCCGTGCGCGCTGCCTCGCTCCGCTCGGCCCGCGCAATCGCGGTGCGGCGGGGAATGTCGGAGGATGGCCTGCATGGAGCGTAGGCTTGTTGATACGTGGAAATCATCCCATTTGTCATTCTGAGCGAAGCGAAGAATCTCGTTGCAAACTTACACTAGATTCTTCGTCGCTGCGCTCCTCAGAATGACAAATGGGGCAGCGGGAAGCGCTGCCCGACATTCCCCACCGCACGGCCCTGCGCGCGTCGAGCGGAGCGAGGCGTCGCGCACGCGCATCAGCAAGGCGCGCATCGATCACAAGCTTCGGAGGATGAGGGTCCAGGGAGAAGGGCGGCTTTGTGAAAAGCCCTTCTCCCTGGCGTGCTCTTTCTTCACCGTCTTTCTGCACGAGCAGAAAGACGGTGCCCCGCGGGGCGCATCCCACGTCTCCGGAAAAACAACTCGCACACGGTACGTACATGAGATTCTTCGTCGCTGTCGCTCCTCGGAATGACAAACGGGGGCGGCGGCGAAAAAAGACTGTGAAGAATCGGAGCAGAACGCTCCGGTGCTTCACAGCCTCTGCGAAATGGAATCGGGGCCGGCCTGCGGGCCGGCGCTTTTTGCCCTAGGCCGGCTCGTTCAGGCCGTATTTCTGCTTGACGCGGTCGAGCTTTTCGAGCATCGGCTCCGCCAGAAACCACAGGAAAAACGAGGTGCCGGCCGCGCGCACGAGATCCCACGGGAAGCCGGTGACGTAATAGGCAAGCAAAATCTTCCAGCTGAGCGTGCGCAGCCACATGAGCGCGGCGGCGGGGTTCATGATGCCGCCGTAGAGCACCACCGAGGCGAACACGCCGTAGGCGCAGAGCGACAGCCGCGTGCGGCGCAGCAGGCCCCGCCGGAACAGGACGCCCGCCAGAAAGCCGACGAGGCCCATGGCGAACATCTGCCACGGCGTCCACATGCCCTGCCCGAAGAACACGTTCGACAGCAGCATGGTCATGGCCCCCACCAGGAAGCCTGTCTCGCCGCCGAAGGCCACGCCGGAGAGGATGACGAGCGCCACGACGGGCGTAAACTCCGGCAGCATGAAGAACGCCGCGCGGCCCGCCACGCCGAGCGCGCAGAGCGCCGCGAGCAGCACCAGCTCCCGCGCCTGCGGCTTTCGCCCCTCGAACACGAGCGCGAACGGCAGCATGGTCTCGAGCAGGATGAGCAGCGCGATAAAATAGTACTTGCGCCCGCCGAGGAAATACACCCCCACGAAGAGCGTCAGCGGGACGAGCAGCAGCGCGGTCACCGCGGCGGCCACGGTGCGCTTCGGCAGCTTTTTCCGCTCCCTGGGCGCCGGCCGGACGCGCGGCGGGGATTTCCGGCTCACCGCGAGGGTGAAGACCGCGAGCGCCCCGAGGAACGCCAGATAGACCCAGGTGAGGCCCGTCGTCCGGTATGTCGGGCCCGACGAGGTGAGCAGCGCCGACAGATCCGTCACGGTGATGGCCTTGATAAACGCCCACAGCGCGGCCGCGCCGGACAGCCAGGCGACCGCCCGCCGCCAGCGGGGCAGCTTTGGGGGCTTCCAGTCCGCCGTCTCGGGAGCCGGCGGCGGCAGGGGCGGCGCGTCGTCCGGCACGGGCGGCGCGGGCGGAACGGTCCCGCCGCAGGCCGCGATGACGTCGTTCGCCGTGACCGCGTCGGGCAGCAGGCCGCGTGCCATGCGGTTGGCCGAGGTCGTGTAGAAGCTGTTGCCGGAAAAGAACGCGCGCGGCGGCGCCTCGGTGACGATGCCGCCGTCGAAAAACAGCGCGCAGCGGCTCGCGTATTCGGCGCAGAATTCCACGTCGTGGCTGACCATGAGAATGGCGGCGCCGCGCCTCTGCAGCGCCCGGAAAATGCCGGCCAGCCCGCGCTTGAACTCCGCGTCCAGTCCCTTGGTCGGCTCGTCGAGCAGCAGGATGTCGGGCTCCGCGAGCAGCACCTTCGCCAGCGCGGCCCGCTGCTGCTCGCCGCCGGACAGATCGTAGGGGTGGCGGTCGAGCAGCGTCCCGAGCCGGCAGAGCTGCACGGCGCGGGCCGTCCGCTCCTCCTGCTCGGGCTTTGGCACCTGTGGGTCGAAGCTCTCGAACAGATCCTCGCGCACGGTCTTCTTGACGAACAGCGTCTGCGGATTCTGCGGCAGCATCCCCACCCGGCCGTGCACGCGGACTTCCCCGCGCCAGGGCTTCCGCAGCCCCGCGAGAATGGAGAGCGCGGTGGTTTTTCCGGCTCCGTTCCCGCCCAGCAGCGCGAGCAGCTCGCCGGGCCGCACCGTCAGCGTGAGCCCCCGCAGCACGTCGGGCGCGTTCTTTTCATATTTGAACCACACGTCGGACAGCGCGGCGGCCTCCCCGGCCGCCTCCCCGCCGCCCGGCTCCCGGGCGCGGTCCGGGGCGCGCAGCGGGGTCTTCTCCGCAAATTCGGCCAGCCAGCCGCGGCCGTCGCGGACGGTCACGGGGCAGGGCGCGCCGTTGGGCACGGCGGCCCAGACGCGCATGGCCGTCGGCATGGCGAAAAACATCGCATGGTCCGCGCTTCTGAGCGCGGCGCCCACCTCGCGCGGCGTGCCGGAGGCGATGATCCGGCCCCCGTCCATGACGATCACGCTGTCGGACATCGGAAACACGTCCTCCAGGCGGTGCTCGGTCATGAACACCGTGGTGCCGAGCTCGCGGTTGATTCTGCCGACGGTGGCGAGAAAATCTCCCGCCGCGATGGGGTCGAGCTGGCTTGTCGGCTCGTCGAGGATGAGCACGGACGGCTGCATGGCCATGACGGAGGCCAGATTCAGCAGCTGCTTCTGCCCGCCGGAGAGCTCCGAGACGTTTTTGTAGAACCAGTCCTCGATGCCGAAAAAGCTCGCCATCTCGGCCACCCGCCCGCGGATGGCGGGCGTGTCGTACCCCAGGCTCTCCAGTCCGAAGGCCAGCTCGTGCCAGACCTTGTCGGTGACGACCTGGTTCTCGGGCGACTGCTGCACGAAGCCGATCGCGGCCGCCTGCGTCCTCTGGTCGAGGCCGTCGAGCGGCGCGCCCTCAAAGAGAATCTCGCCCGTTCTCTCGCCGTGCGGCGCGAGGACGGTCTTGAGCTGGCGCAGGAGCGTCGATTTCCCGCAGCCGGACGGGCCGACAAGCGTCACGAACCGCCCCGCCGGGAGGGAAAAGCCGACGTCCTGCAGCGCGGGCGCGGACTGCCCCGGATAGCGGAACGTCAGGCCGCTGACTGTAAACGTGTCCACGCCCTGTCCTCCTTGCGATCAAGAATCACCGGCGTCAGACACAGCGCCAGGTAGCACAGCAGAAAGCTGATGGGGAACGGCGCCGGAGCCACGCCCCGGACCGTGGGATAATACCGGAAATACAGGCCGCCCGCGATCCAGCCGGAGATGATGTACGCCCCGCAGAATGCGAGCCACAAAAGCGCCTGGCGGTCGCGGCTTCCGAAGCGGTAGATGGAAAACGCCGTCCGGCCCGGCAGGCCGTAGCCGCGGCTGCGCATGCTGTCGGCCGTCTCGATCGCGTTTTCCAGGCTCCAGGTGATGAGGATGGACAGGATTCTGAGCCCGTTTTTCAGCCGGCCGAGCCAGCCGCGCGGCGCGGCGCGGCCGGCGCACCGCTGCGCCTGCCGGACGGCGCGCAGCTGCGTGCGGAAGCGCGGCACGAAGCGCAGCGCCATGGACAGCACCAGCGACAGCGCCGGGATGACGCGCCCGAAGAGATAGACGAACTTGTCCTCGGTCATGATCTCATGGTAGCAGGAAAACCACACCACGACCGACGCGAGCATCAGCGCGGCGGCGAGGCCGTAGGCGAGCGACTCGAGCGTGAGCGGATTGCCCGAGGGCAGATACAGCAGGATGGTCGCGCCCTCGTGGTTGAAGGCCGGGTTCAAAACCGCGGCCAGCAGCACCAGCGGCAGCAGATACCGCAGGGAAAACCGCGCGGCCTCGCGCCCCTTCAGATACACGCTGTACAGCACGGCCGACGACAGCGAAATGAGCAGGCAGGCCGGGTGCATGAAGCACATCGAGAAGAGCAGCACCAGCGCAAAATAGAGAAAATTCACCAGCGGATGATAGGATGAAAACGTGTCCCGGTTTTTCACACCGCGCAGCCCCCTTTCCGCAGCCGTCAATTTTTTGTGATTATAACACACGGCCGGGGAAAAGGAAAGAGCGCCGCGCAGCCGCTCAAAAAGAGCGGCCCGCGTCCGCGGCGCGGGCCGTATTGTTTTTCGGCCGGCCGCATGATATAATACTATTTTATAAGAGAAAGGGGGCGGGGGGACGATGACGGTGGTTGTGACCGACGCGCACTATCGGATGGCTGTCGCCCTGATCCGCGATCTGGGCGAGGCCGGGCAGCGTGTCGTCGTCTGCGAAAAAGACAGCTTTGCCTCGCCGCCCGGCTTTTTTTCGCGCTGGGCCTCCGAAACCAGGCCGCTGCCGGCCGGCGACTATGAAAACGCGCTGCTCGCGCTCTGCGCGGAGCTGCTGCGGGCCGAGGGCGAGAAGCCAGCGCTGCTGCCCGCGGGCGCCGGAACGCTGGCGCTGCTGGCCGACAACTGCGAGCGCTTCGCCGCCGTCTGCTGCTTCGCCGTCCCGACCGCCGAGCAGCTCGCGCTGTTCAACGACAAATCGGCCGTGGCCAGGCTCGCGGCCTTCGTGGGCGTGGCGGTGCCGGAGAGCTACGAGAAGCGGGACGCGGAGACGGACGACGCGTTTTTTGCGCGCGTGCCGCTGCCCTGCGTCGTAAAGCCGCTGTGCGGGGAGAAGCTCGGCCTGCGCGCGGAGGCGCGCTATGCGATCGCGCGGACGCGCGGCGAGCTGGCGTCCGCGTGGGCGCGCTTTTCCCGGCTGGCCGGGGAGCCGCCCGTCGTGCAGGAGTATCTGGAGGGCGGCGGCTACGGCTGCTCGGTGTTGGCCGGCAAGGGGCATGTGCTCTGCTCGCTCTGCCACCGGCGGGTGCGCGAGTATCCCGTGACGGGCGGCCCGTCGAGCTGCTGCGAGGTCGTCACCGACGCGGAGATGGCGCGGGCCGCAGCCAAGCTTGTGAGCGAGAGCGGCTACACGGGGCTGGCCATGTTTGAATTCAAGGCGGGCGCGGACGGAAAAAAGCGCCTGCTGGAGGTCAATCCCCGCGTGTGGGGCACGTATCCCCTGACCCGCGCGGCGGGCACAAATTTTGCCCTTCTGTGGCTGGCCCTCGCCGGCGGGCAGCCGCTGCCGGCGTACATCCCGCCGAAGCCGGTGCGGATGGTCTTCTATCCGTCCGACCTGGCGGCCGCGCTGGGCTATCTGCGGCACGGAAAGCCGGGCCGCTTTCTGGGCGCCGTGCGCGATCTGCTCCGCCCGTCCGTCAAAAACGGGCTCTACGAGCGCGCGGACCCCGGACCCTCCCGCGCGTACCGAAAGAATCTGAGGAAGCGAACATGATCTGTAAAGCCGATCTGCACGTCCACAGCGCAGCCTCGCCCGACGGCCGCAGCTCCCTTGCCGAGCTGGCCCGGACGGCGAAGGCGTGCGGACTGGACGCCGTGGCCGTATGCGACCACAATCTCTGCACGCCCGCGCCCGAGGGGCTGGACGTGCTGTTCATCCCCGGCGTGGAGCTCTCCACCGACCGGGGGCACATTCTGGGGCTGTTCCTTGAGCGGCCGGTCGCGCCGCTGACCGACGCGGCGCAGGCCGTGCGGGCCATCCGGCAGGCCGGCGGGCTGGCCGTGATCGCGCACCCGTTCGAGCTGGAAAAGCCCGGCGCGGCGGCGCTCGAGGCGCTGGACATCGACGGCGTGGAATGCGCCAACGCGCGCGCGGCCATGAAAAACCGGCGCGCCAACGACGAGGCGCGGGAGCTGGCCGCGCGGCGCGGCCTGTTCGCGACCGGCGGCAGCGACGCGCACGGCGCGGGAGAGCTGGCCGCCTGCTACACCGAGCTGGAGACGGAAAGCTGCACGCTGCCCGCGCTCCGGGCCGCGCTGGCGGCGGGACGCGCGAAGACGGTCTTCGCGCGCAGCTGCACCTGGCGGGAAAAGGGCCTGTCGCAGCTGGCCAAGGCGAAAAAATACGGCGGCGCGAAGCGGAGGCTCCGGGCCGCGGCATATTTTGCCGGCTGCTGCCTGCGCGACGTTTTTGAAAGAAAGGATTGATTGCGATGTCGGTTGTGACCAAGGCCATCGGCTGCGCGAAAAAGCTCAAGCACCGCTTTGAGAAGCAGCGCAGAGCGCGCGAAACGGTCTATCTGTCCCCCGTGCGGCGCATCGACCGCGTGGCGGTCAGGGACCGCGTGTGCGCGATGACGTTCGACGACGGCCCGTGCCGTCTGCCCGCAAATCCCCCGCAGGACGGCGGGCCCCTGACGCTCGCCCTTCTCGGGACGCTCGAGCGCTTCGGTGCGCACGGCACGTTCGACGTGGTGGGCGATACCTCGCAGAACTATCCCGACAAGCCCGGAAAAGAGGGCTCCGCGAACTGGGGCGGCATCCGCTTCGACCACTACCCGGACTTTGAAAAGGACGCGGACGGCGGCGCGCGGAACTGCCCGGAGCTCGTCAAACGGATTCTGGACGGCGGCCACGAGATCACGAGCCACACCTACGCCCACGTCCTGTTCGGCCCGAAGCCCCTCGTCTACGGCTCGCGCAGCCCGCTGCCGGGACTGGACGCGGCGGTGGAGGACCTGCGGAAGCTCGACTCGCTCATGAAAGACGAATACGGCTACACGATCCGCCTGTCCCGTCCGCCGCACTATGTGGACGGGATGCAGGACGGCTTCACCAGCTACGACGCCTGCGCGGCGCTCGGCTATCAGTATCTCGGCGCGAGCTTCGACGGCGCGGGCTGGCTGCCGCTCTCCGGCTACGGGGCCGAGGTGGACGCGATGGTGCAGCCGATGGAGCGGGCGCTGCAGACGCATCCGAACGCGCTGTGCGGGCAGATCATCTTCCAGAAGGACGGCTATAACATGGCGCGGCGCTCGCCCGTGGCGGACGGGCTGCCCAAGCAGCTGACCCTTCTGCAGAAGAACGGCTACCGCGTCGTAACGGTGTCGGAGCTGCTGGCGCTCTGCCCGTTCACCGATCTCGGCCCGGAGCACGCGGCGTTCGCGGCGGCGAAGAAGCTGCTGGACGCCGGCTTCTGCGTCTGCTACCGGGACAACACCGTGCGGCCGGGCCGGCGGCTCACGCGCGGCGAGCTTGCGATGATGGCCTACGGCTGCCAGAGCGTTTCGCGCCGCGTCGAGCTCGTGCGCGGGAAAATCTCGCCCTTTAAGGACGTCGCGTGGAACCACCCCTATGCCGCCGCCGTGGAGCTGGCGGTGCAGAAGGGCTCGCTGCAGGCCGAGAGCGGCCGTTTCTTTCCGAACGAGGACGCGCTGCCGGGCGAGCTGTCGAAGCTCTGCGCGGCGCGGCTGGGCCGCGCGCCCCTGCGCCTGCCCGCCTCGCTCACACACGAGTCGGCGATCGTCACGATGGCGTCCGTGCTGTAGCGGTCTGTAGTTTTTCACAAACCGCCGGAAAAAAAGCGCGCGGATTTCGGGAAAGCCGCGATTGTTCCGAACGGCGGACTGTGATAAAATATACGGAACTGATACAAAAGGATGCGAACAGAATGAAAATTGCGGACGCGCATGCGCATATTTTCCCGGACAAGCTGGCCGTCAAGGCGGCCGCGTCCATCGGAGAATTCTACGGATGCCGGATGTACAAGCCCGCGAGCGTGGAAAACCTCGTGGCGGAGGAGGCCAGGGCCGGCGTCAGCCGGTGTATCGTGAGCAATTCGGCGGTCACGCCGGAGCAGGTGCACAACATCAATTCGTTTATCGCCGCCTCGTGCGCCGAGCACCCGGCGTTCGTCGGCTTCGGCTCGATCTTCCCCGGCATGGACGGCTGGGAGGCCGAGCTCGACCGGATGCAGGAGCTGGGCCTTCGGGGCCTCAAGATCCACTCCGACTTCCAGAAGCTGCCCATCGACGAGCCGGGCGCGGTGGAGATGTACCGCTCGGTGGCGCAGCGCGGCATGGTCGTGCTGTTCCACATGGGCGACAACCGCTACGACTACTCCTCGCCCGAACGGCTGACCAATCTTCTGCGGCAGGTCCCCGACCTGCGCGTCATCGCGGCGCACTTCGGCGGCTGGAACGACTGGGAGCACTCCCTGCGCTGCCCCCAGCCGGAAAACGTGCTCTACGACACGTCCTCCACGACGCCGCTCATCTCCCATGAGCTCGCCATGCGCATGTTCGACGCCTTCGGCCCGGAGCGCTTTCTCTTCGGCAGCGACTTCCCCATGTGGGAGCCGAAGGAAATGCTCCGGCAGCTTCTGACGTTCGACCTCGGGCAGGACGTGCTGGAAAAGATCCTCTACGGCAATTTCATGAAGCTCTTCGGTCTGCGCGACGACTGACTCTTGACGCGCGCGCGGATCGGGCGGATAATGGAATCAGAACATCAATAAGGAGCGAGGGCTATGTACCAGATCGGCGTGGACATCGGCGGGACCAACATCAAGATCGGGCTGGTCGATGATTCTTTGGAGATCGTATCGCGGGCGAGCATCCGTTTTCCGCACGAGTCGGCGCGGCTCGTCGTGGAGGCGTTTTCCGCCGCCATCCGGGACGTGCTGGCGAAGAAGGGCGCCGCGGAGAAGGAGCTCGGGAGCATCGGCATCGTCGTCCCCGGCAGCATCAGCCCCGACGGGGCCAGCGTCATCGACGCCTACAACCTCGATTTCCACAACGTACCCCTGCGCGCGCTCACCCAGGCGCAGTTCCCCGGCATCCCCGTGTTCCTGGCCAACGACGCCAACGGCGCGGCGCTGGCGGAGCTGGTGAAGGGCGCGTTCGTCGGCTGCAGAACGGCGGTGCTCTTCACGCTCGGCACGGGGCTGGGCGGCGGTCTCATCCTGGACGGCAAAATGTTCAACGGCGGCATGAACCAGGGCGTCGAGCTCGGCCACGCGTATCTCGTGGACGGCGGCGAGGCCTGCACCTGCGGCAACCGCGGCTGCATGGAAGCGTACTGCGCGGCGTCCGCGCTGGCGCGCGAGGGCGCGCGGGAGATGCGCGCCTGCCACGACAGCCTCCTGTATATCCGCGCCGGCGGCAAGGAGCAGCGGGTGGACGCCAAGCTCGTCACCGACTGCGCCAAAGAAGGCGACGAGGCCGCGAAGCGCGCGTTCGACACGTACCTCGGCCATCTCAGCTCGGCCTGCGCCTCGATGTTCAACATCCTCGACCCCGAGGTGCTGGCCATCGGCGGCGGACTCTGCGCGGCGGGGGATTTCCTGTTCGGGCCCCTGCAGTCGCTCGTCACGGAGAAATGCTTCTACAAAACCCGCGGCAAGGTCGTGCCCGCCGTCATGGGCAACGACGCCGGCATCATCGGCGCCGCCATGCTGAAAATGGACGCCGAACGACACTGAATTTCATTGAAAGAGGGTATTTTCATGATAAAGCTTGATCTTTCCGGAACGAAAACCTTCCTCCAGCCCGGCGAAGCCGATCGCGGCGCGTGCGAAGCGGCGCTCCGGACCCTGCTGGGCCGCACCGGCGCGGGCAGCGACTTCACCGGCTGGCTCGACCTGCCGGAGGACTACGACAAAGAGGAGTTCGCGCGCATCGAAAAGGCCGCGCAGAAGATCCGGTCGGACTCCCGGGCGCTCGTCGTCATCGGCATCGGCGGGTCGTACCTCGGCGCGCGCGCGGTCATCGAGCTTCTGAAAAGTCCCAACTACAACGCGCTCAAAAAGGACACGCCCGACGTGTATTTTGCCGGCAACGGCATCTCCGCCGACGCGGTGTCCGAGCTGATCGGGCTCATCGGCGACCGGGATTTCTCCGTGAACGTCATCTCCAAGTCCGGCACCACGACGGAGCCCGCCATCGCGTTCCGCATCTTCAAGGCGCTGCTGGAGAAGAAGTACGGCCCCGAGGGCGCGAGAGGCCGCATCTACGCCACGACCGACAAGGCGCGCGGCGCGCTCAAGACGCTCGCCTCGCAGGAGGGCTACGAGTGCTTCGTGGTGCCCGACGACGTGGGCGGACGCTACAGCGTGCTGACCGCGGTGGGCCTGCTGCCGATCGCCTGCGCGGGCATCGACATCTCCGCTCTGATGCAGGGCGCGGCCGAAGAGCGCCGGACGCTGCTGCGCGAGGGCGCCGACAGCGCGGCGGCGCAGTACGCCATGAGCCGCCAAGCCTTCTACCGCCAGGGCAAGTACGTCGAGGTGCTGGCCGCCTACGAGCCGGCGTTTCGCTTCATGGCCGAGTGGTGGAAGCAGCTCTACGGCGAGTCCGAGGGCAAGGACGGCGTGGGCATCTTCCCGGCGTCCGTCGATCTGACGCCCGACCTGCACTCGATGGGCCAGTACATCCAGGACGGCCGGCGGATGCTGCAGGAGACGGTCGTGTTCTTCGACCGCGCCAAGGCGTCGCTGCAGGTGCCCTCCGACGGGGCGAACCTCGACGGACTCAACTATCTGGCGGGCCGCGAGCTGAGCTACATCAACGAAAAGGCGATGGAGGCCACCAAGGCCGCGCACATCTCCGGCGGCGTGCCGGTGACGACGATCCATCTCGACTCCGTCTGCGAAGCGGAGGTCGGCGCGCTCATCTACTTCTTTGAGTTCGCCTGCGGCGTCTCGGGCTACATGTCCGGCGTCAACCCCTTCAACCAGCCCGGCGTCGAGGCCTACAAGAAAAACATGTTCCATCTGCTGGGCAAGCCCGGCTATTGAGCGTAAATCTTACAATTGTGTTACAAGAGCAGGCAGGGCCTTGCATTGGAATTGTCCTTTCCTTATACTGATAAAAACAGGATTTTTATCAGGAGGAGGCTTTTTCAATGAAACGGTTTTTCTGCCTGCTCCTTGTGCTCTGTGCGCTGCTGTGTCTGGCGGCGCCCGCCGGAGCGGAGGAACAGCCCGAGGCGTTTACCGACGCCGGCAGCATCCGCCATTACAGTCAGGTCACGATGCTGGTGGATCTCGGTCTGATCTCCGGCTACGGCGACGGCTCGTTCCGCCCGGACTCCTGCGTCACGCGCGCGGAGATCGCCAAGCTCATCGCGCTCGTCTATGCCGACAATCCCCAGGCGGACGGCGGCACGAGCTTTCCCGACGCGGCCGGCAGCTGGGCGGAGCGCTACATCCGCTACTGCGCGGAGAAGGGCATCGTCGCCGGCAGCGGCGGCCTGTTCCGCCCGAACGACTATGTGACCGCGCAGGAGCTGGCCAAGATGCTGCTCGTCGTCATCGGGCGCGGCAGCACCGGGTACGTCGGCTCCGGCTGGGCCGACGCCGTCAACCGCGACGCCGAAGCGCTCGGCATCTATCAGGGCTATACCAGCGCGTACGACACGCCCATCACGCGCGACGACACCTGCCTGCTCATCTACAACGCGCTGCAGTGCAGCGCCGTCACCGGGAAAGCCGCCTCCGGCGCGCTGACCTATGCGCTGGACGACCTCATGAATCCCAAGTCCTATCTCGAGGTCCGCTTCGGCCTCGTGCGCTATACCGGCGTCATGACCGGCAACGAGTGCGCCGATCTCACGNCCGNNGGCGGNANGCTCGAGCCGGGGATGACGAAGCTCGCGGGCCACAAGGCCTTTCAGGTCTCGTCCGATCTGAGCCTGCTGGGCAGAACGGTCGATATTTTCGTGCGGGACGGCAGCGTCGTGGGTCTGCCCTGCGCCGCGGCCGGCGAGGTCGCCCACACGTTCTCCCAGGCCGACAGCATGGAGGCCACCCTGGCGGCGACCGGCTACCGGACGACCGCCGAGACCGAGTATTACAGCAATTTTGACCGCGCGGACGCCGGCATTCTGGACGAGCTGCCCGCAGGCGCGCTGGTCACGGTCATCGACCACACGGGCGACCAGAAGATCGACGTCGTGCTGGTGACATCGTTCGAGAAGGCCACCGTCGCCGGCACAAGCCCGCTGACCGTCCAAAGGGGCGCGGAGGCGCTGCAGGTCAAACAGTTCTGCGTGTCCGACCTCTTCCGGCGCGGCGACGAGGTCCTGTACACCGAGATCGGCGGCGTCGGCTACATCCGCGCCGAATAGCCGTCCGCCGGCGATCCATCCGGAAACGAGCTGCCTCCGGCAGCGCTGCAAGCTGAAAAACTGTCATTCTGAGGCCGTCCGGCCGGGGAATGACAGTTTTTTTGCCGCGCAGCCTGCCTGAGGCGGCTTTTTTTGCTTCGGGAGCCGTTTTCCGGCATGGCGGGGCGGACGGCGGCATACGCTTTGCAGAAGGGGGGAACAGCCCATGAAGAAGGCTTATCCGGCGTCGCAGACACAGCGGCGGGTCCTGCGCGATCCGCCCGCGGCGGCGCACTGCCTGCCGGTCGGAGACGGGCAGGCGCTGCGCAATCTCGTCGGCACCATCGTCTGTCTCCGGCTCGCCGGCGGGCAGGGGTTCTGGTATCAGCTGCGCGGCGTGCAGAACGGGCGTCTGCTCGGCTGCGCGCTCGTCGGCGGGTGGTGGCGCGACCAGCCCGTCGCGCTGCGGCGCGTGCGCCGGTATTATTGATGGCGCCCGGCATACCAGAGCCGGTGGAGCTCATCGTCAAATTCAGCGGCGATCTCGCCGCGGTGACGGACGCGCTCGGCGCGCAGGCGGAGCTGCTGTCACAGAACTACGCGATCCTCACGATCGGCCGCGATCAGGTCGCGGCGCTCTATGCCTATCCGCAGATCGAGAGCCTGGAGCTGCCGAAGAACCTCTCTGTGGCGCAGAGCTACAATCTGATCTCCGCCTGCATCGCGGACGCGCAGGACAAAAACCTCTACGGTCTGACGGGCGAGGGCGTGCTTGTGGCGATCCTCGACTCCGGCATCGACTACACCCATCCGGATTTCCGCAGCCCGGACGGCACCAGCCGCATTCTCTTTCTCTGGGATCAGACCCTGGCCGGCACGCCGCCCGCCGGCTTCGCGGCCGGCGCGGAATACACGCAGGCGCAGCTGAACGAGGCGCTGGCCAGCCCCGACCCGCGCGCGCTGGTGCCGAGCACCGACACCGCCGGACACGGGACGGCGGTCGCCGGCATCGCGGCGGGAAACGGGCGGGCGAGCAGCGGCGACAACCGCGGCGCCGCGCCGGAGGCCGGCCTGATCGTGGTCAAGATCGGCGGGCTCGGCGGCGGACCGTTCGCCCGCACGACCGAGCTGATGCGCGCGGTCCGGTACGTCATCGACAAGGCGCGGCTGCTGCAGATGCCGCTCGCCGTCAACATCAGCTTCGGCATGAACAACGGCTCGCACCGGGGCGACTCGCTTTTCGAGACGTTCCTGTCCGAGGTCAGCATGGAGTGGAAAACCGTGCTCGTCGTTCCCACCGGAAACGAGGGCGCGGCCGGCCACCACTGCGCCGGCAGGGTCTCGACCGGCCAGACCCTGGACATCGAATTCTTCACCGCCTCCGGCATCGAGCAATACTACATCTCCCTCTGGAAGAATTTCGCGGACACCTTCTCCGTGGAGCTGCTCTTCCCCGGCGGCGCGTCCTCCGGCGTCATCGGCATCGAAAGCCAGACGAAGACCGTCCGCATCGGAAACCTGACGCTGACGGTCGTCTACGGCCAGCCCACGCACTATTCCGTGCGCCAGGAGATCTTTTTCCACGTCGCCGCCGACAGCGGAACCGTCAGCAGCGGGGTGTGGAACCTGCGCGTCATCGCGGGGACGGTGGTGGACGGCAGCTTTGAAATGTGGCTGCCGACGATCGAGGAGGTCACGGCCAAAACGCAGTTCACCGCTCCCACCGCCACCGACACGCTGACCATCCCCTCCACCGCGCGCAAAGCCGTCACGGTCGCGGGCTACAACAACCGCCTGGGAAACATCGCGGAATTTTCCGGCCAGGGCAGCCTCAACTCCGCCCTGCCCAATCCCGACCTGGCCGCGCCGGCCGTGGGCATCCTCACGACCAGGGCGGGCGGCGGCTACGATTCGTACAGCGGCACCAGTCTGGCGGCTCCGTTCGTCACGGGCGCGGCCGCGCTCATGATGCAGTGGGGCATCGTGCAGAAGCACGACCCGTTTTTGTACGGCGAGCGCGTCAAGGCGTTTCTCCGCCTGGGCGCAACGCGCACCGCGCGGCTGAGCTACCCGAATCCGACCTTCGGCTACGGGGCCCTCTGCCTGTCCGGCACCCTGTCCTATCTGGAACGCTATCAGTGGGGAGGCTTTCGCGTATGGCTGCAAACGTGACGAACGAGGACGCCCTGCCGCTGGCGGAGTTTGTCCGGCTTCCGACGACCGTGGACTTTCAGGTAATCAATTCCGACCGCTTCAAGGCCTTCGCGAAGGATAAGCCGTACCTGCGCTTCGGCACGGAGCTCGCCAACAACTACATCGTCGGCTATACAAACGAAAAAAATATCCAGCCCCTGTTTATGGAGCTGGGCAGCGATTTTCTGAGCTTTTATCCCAAAATCCTCTCGCCGCTTTCCAGCAAGAGCAACGACGACAGCGGCGTCACGCAGGTGCAGAACCAGCCGTTTCTGAACCTCACCGGCCGGGGCGTCATCCTGGGCTTCGTGGACACCGGCATCGACTACACCAAAAAAGCCTTCCAGTTTGAAGACGGCACCAGCAAAATCCTCAGCATCTGGGACCAGACCATCGACGGCCCGCGCACGGAGGATTTGTACTTCGGCGCCTCCTATGACCGCGCGCAGATCAATCAGGCGCTTAAATCCGACAATCCGTATACCCTCGTTCCGACGACGGACGAGGACGGGCACGGGACCTTTCTGGCCTCCGTCGCGGCGAGCAACGAGCAGGGCCCCTATCTCGGGGCCGCGCCGCAGGCCTGGATCATCAGCGTCAAGCTCCGCCGGGCCCGGCAGTACTACATCAACCGCTATCTGCTCTCCCCCGACAATCCCAACCTGTACGAATCGACCGACTACATGCTGGGGCTGCGGTACATCCTCCAGCGCGGCGAGGATCTCAACCTGCCGGTCGTCATCTGCATCGGCATGGGCTCGAACAGCAGCGCGCACGACGGCGACACGCTCTTCGAGGACTATGTCTCCTTTTTCTCGCAGCGGGCCGGCTTCGCCTTCGTCACGGCGGCGGGCAACGAGTCCAACAAGCGCCACCACACGCAGGGCGTCATCCCCCAGACCGGCAGCGTGGAGGACATCAGCATCAAGGTGGGCCGGCAGGGCGAATCGTTCTCGGTCATCATCTTCGGTCCCGCGTTCGACAAGCTCTCCGTCGGCGTGGTCTCGCCCACGGGCGAGGCCGTGCCGCGCATCCCCTTCCGCTCGGGGCTGGAGTATTCCGAGCAGCTTCTGCTGGAGGACACCACCGTCTACATCAAGTATTACAAGGACATCAACAACAACCTTGTCGTCGGCTTCCGCAACGCCACCGAGGGCATCTGGGACATCCACCTCTTCGGCGACGCGGTCATCAGCGGGCAATACTGGGCATGGCTGCCGATCACGGGCCAGGTCAGCGAATTCGTGGAATTTCTCAGGCCCGTGCCGGAGTACACGATCGTCTATCCCGCCACGGCGCTGCGCACGAACACCTGCGGCGCCTACGACAGCAGCGACAACAGCCTCTACGTCTCGTCCTCGTGGGGCCCGACGCGGCTTCCGCGCATGGCTCCGGACTTCGTCGCGCCGGGCGTCAACGTGCGCGGCATCTACCCCACGGGCTACGGCGCCATGTCCGGCACCAGCGTCGCCGCGGCTGTCGCGGCGGGCGCGGCGGCCCTGCTGATGCAGTGGGGCGTGGTGGAGGGGAAAATGCCGTCGATGGACGGCGAGCTCGTGCGCAGCCTCTTCATCAGCGGCTGCACGCGCGACCCCAACCAGAGCTATCCCAACATCAAGTGGGGCTACGGCAAGCTCAACCTGTACGGGACGTTTTTGTCCATCAAGGAGAGCATCGTCAACTACAACGTGACCATGCCGGCGGGAGGGGGGCTTCTGGGTGAATCCTGAAAACACCGCGCCCGTGGAGAATACCACGGGCGGACGCGGCCTTTTGCGGGTCGGCGTATATCTGTCCGGCATCGGCAGGCCCGCGGAGGGCGCCGCGGTGCGCGTATTCGATCCCAACACCGGCAGGCTCCTGCAGGAGGTGCAGACGGACGCGGAGGGGCAGATCCCCATGCTGACGCTCGACGCGCCGCCGCCGGAGAACGCCCAGCAGCCCGATCTGCCCCGGCCCTTCAACCAGTACAATCTGACCGTCGAGCTGACGGGCTACGAGCAGGCGGCGGTGACTAACGTGCAGATCTTTCCGTCCGCCACGGCGGTGCAGCGCGTCCTTCTGACGCCGCTGTACGCCGACGTTCTGATCCCCTATCCGACGCTCTGGGGCGACTTTCCGCCGAAGATCCCCGAATCCGAGGTCAAGAAGCTGCCGTTCCCCGACAACCTCGCCGTGCTGCCCCAGCCGGTCGTGCCGAGCCTCGTCGTGGTGCACGCCGGCGTGCCCGACGACGCCTCCGCGCCCAACTATACCGTTTCCTTCAAGGACTACATCAAAAACGTCGCCAGCAGCGAAATCTACTCCACCTGGCCGGCCGAGGCGCTCCGCGCCAACATCCTGGCCATCCAGTCCTTCACGCTCAGCCGGGTCTTTACGGAATGGTACCGCAACAAGGGCTACGACTTCACCGTCACCAGCTCCACGGCCTACGACCAGGCGTTCACCTACGGCCGCAACATCTTTGAGGTGATCTCCGATCTCGTGGACGAACTGTTCACCACCTACATCTCGCGCGCGGACATCCTGCAGCCGCTCTTCACCCAGTACTGCGACGGCAGCCGCGTTCAGCGCGACGGCTGGCTCAGCCAGTGGGGCTCCCGGGATCTGGGCGAGCAGGGCTACACGGCGCTGCAGATCCTCAAAAACTACTACGGCTACGACATTCTTCTCAAGCAGGCGGAGAAGGTCGAGGGCATCCCGCTGTCCTTTCCCGGCGTTTTGTCGGTCGGCTCGAGCGGCGACGCCGTGCGCACCATCCAGATGCAGCTCAACGCCATCTCGAAAAACTATCCGCTCATCCCCAGGGTGGCCGAGGACGGCCTCTACGGCGAAGCCACCGCACAGGCCGTCAAAACCTTCCAGCAGGTCTTCTCCCTGCCCGTCACCGGCTCCGTCAACTTCCCCACCTGGTACGCCATCTCCGACGTCTACACCGCCGTCAGCAACCTGGCGTAGCAGCGGGGCTTTCTCGCAGATCCGGGAACAGATTCCATGGAAACACGGCCGGCGGGGGCGCGGTCACGGGCAGGGGGGCGCCTTTTTCGCGCGGGACCAGAATCCGGTAGGACCACAGGGCGGGCGGGCAGCGGTTGTCCCGCCCGCCGTATTTTCCGTCGCCGAGCAGCGGAAGCCCCCGCGAGGCGAACTGCGCGCGAATCTGGTGCGTCCGGCCCGTGCCCAGGCGCACGCGCACGAGCCACAGCCCGTCCGCGCCGGCCAGAACCTCGTACGACAGCGACGCCGCGCGCACCCCGGCGCGCCGGCGCCGGACGACATAGGTCTTGTTGCGCGCGCTGTCGTGGAACAGCAGGTCCTCCATCGTTCCCTCCCGCGCCTCCGGCTCTCCGGTCAGCACGGCGAGGTATTCCTTCTGCACCCCGCCGGCCGCCGTGCGCGCGGACAGGCCGGCGGCCGCCTGCGGCGTTTTGGCAAACAGCATCGCCCCGCCCACCGCCTGGTCGAGCCGGTGCGCGGGATACACGGCGGCAAGGCCGAGCTGCCGGCACAGCAGCGCGGGCATCGCGTCCGGGCCGTCCCCCTGCGACAAAACGCCCACCGGCTTGACCGCCAGCAGCACCGACGCGTCCTCATAGAGAATCTCCAAGTTTTCCGCCCCCTTCTGTTCCTTCTATCATACCCAAAAACAGCTCCGCTTGCAATCGTTCGTTCGGCGCATTATAATCAGATTCGGAAACGCGAAACAAACGGACACGGAGAATACGTATGACGACGAAAGAATATCAAAAGAAAAGCCTGATGGGGATTTTCCTCTCCTTTTTCAAGCCGCACCGGAAGCTGTTTTTCCTGGACATGAGCTGCGCGTTTCTCGTCGCGGCCATCGACCTCGTCTATCCGCTCGTCTCGCGCGCGTGCATGTACGAGCTGCTGCCGAACAGCGCCTACCGCACGTTTTTCACCGTGATGGGCGTGCTGGTGCTGGCCTACGTTCTGCGCTCGTTCCTGTACTATATCATCTGCCTCTGGGGCCACACCTTCGGCATCCGCGTCGAGGCCGACATCCGCGAGGCGCTTTTCAACCACATGCAGGAGCTGGGCTTCGACTTTTTTGACCGCAATCGCACGGGCCAGCTCATCAGCCGGCTCACGAGCGATCTGTTCGAGATCACCGAGCTCGCCCACCACGGGCCGGAGGACCTGTTTATCTCCCTTGTCACGATCGTGGGCGCGCTTGTCGTCATGTTCACAATCGAATGGCGGCTGGCGCTCGTCGTGAGCATCATTCTGCCGGTCTTTCTGTACGTCGTCATGTCCCGCCGCCGCCAGCTCGGCGAAGTCTCCTGCCGCGTCAAGCAGAAAACCGGCGCGATCAACGCCGACATCGAATCGAGCCTGTCCGGGATGCGCACGGCCAAGGCCTTCGCCAACGAATACCTGGAGGAGGAGAAATTTCACCGCTCCAACGAGATGTTCAAGACCTCCAAGCGCATGTTCCACAAGGAAATGGGCATTTTCATGGCGCTCATGGAGTTCTTCGTCAGCATCCTCTCCGTCGCGGTCGTCACGGCGGGCGGCTTTCTTATCATGCGGGGCGAGCTCAACTACATCGACCTCATCACGTTCTCGCTCTATGTGACCACGTTCGTCAATCCCATCCGCAAGCTCGCCAACTTCTCGGAGCTGTTCGCCAACGGCTCGGCGGGCCTGCAGCGCTTCGCCGAGCTCATGCGCACGGAGCCGACGCTCCGCGACGCGCCCGACGCGCGGGATCTGGAAAACGCGCGGGGCGACATCGACGTGCGCGACGTGAGCTTCGCCTACGACGGCGACCTCGCGGTTCTGCACCACGTCAGCCTGCACGCCGCCCCGGGCGAGACGGTGGCCGTTGTCGGTCCCTCCGGCGGCGGAAAATCGACGCTCTGCCAGCTCATCCCGCGCTTCTACGACGTGACGGACGGGGAAATTCTCGTGGACGGGCGCGACGTGCGCAGCATCACGCAGAAGAGCCTGCGCCGCAGCATCGGCATCGTGCAGCAGGACGTGTTTCTGTTCGCCGACTCCATCCTTGAAAACATCCGCTACGGCAAGCCCGACGCCACCATGCAGGAGATCGCCGAGGCCGCGAAGCGCGCGGAGATCTACGACGACATCATGGCCATGCCGGACGGCTTCGACACCTATGTGGGCGAGCGCGGCACGCTCCTGTCCGGCGGGCAGAAGCAGCGCATCTCCATCGCCCGCATCTTCCTCAAGAATCCGCCCATCCTCATCCTCGACGAGGCCACCTCCGCGCTCGACAGCCTCACCGAGGCGAAGATCCAGCACGCGTTCGATGAGCTGGCGAAAAACCGCACCACGCTCATCATCGCCCACCGCCTTTCGACCGTCCGCGGCGCCGGCCGAATTCTCGTCGTCTCCGACGGCCGGATCACGGAGTCGGGCACGCACGCGGAGCTGCTGGCGAAAAACGGCGCCTACGCCGCCCTCTGCCGCACGCAGAATCTTTTATAGTAAAATTCCTTCGCTTTGCTTAAGTATTTTTTAGGCGGGCATGTTAAAAAAGAAAAAAACAAACAGTGAGGTAACTTCATATGACCCTCAGCATGCTGCTCGCCTGGCTCGCGGCGCTGTGCGCGGTGATGGCCGCGCTCAAGTACATCGCCCGGATCAGCAAAAATCCCGCTCTGAACCGCTTCTTCCACAAATGCCACATCCCGTTCGGCGTCCTGCTGCTCGTGTTCGGACTCGCGCACGGGCTGCTGGCCGGCAACCCCTCCTGGGCGACGCTCTCCGATTTTTCCCTCGCGCCCGTGCTGTTCACCTGGAACTGGGGCACCGCCTGCCTGGTGCTGGCCGCGCTGCTCGGCCTGACATATCTGCTGCGGCGGACGCTGAAGCGCCGCTGGATGGTCCTGCACCGCGTGCTGACCGTGCTGCTGATCCTGGTGCTGGCGCTGCATCTGCTGAACGTGGGCATCCAGCTCCCGTCGAGGCTGTTCGGCTCGTCGCAGAGCACCGTCGCCGCGCAGACCCAGACGTCCTCCTCCGATACCCAGACCGCCGTCTCCGCCGATACCCAGACCTCTTCCGCGGCCTCGACGGATACACAGACCTCGACTTCCACCGACACGCAGACTTCGGCCTCCTCGGCCTCGTCCGACACGCAGACTGCCTCCTCCAGCGCCGTGACCTTCTCCGGCGCGGTTCTGGCCGACGGCGTGTACGAGGGCTCCGCCAACGGCTTCAGCGGCACGACGACCGTCTCCGTCACCGTCTCCGGCGGCCAGGTGACCGATATCACCGTGGTCTCCGAGAGCGACTCGCAGCAGTATTTCAGCCGCGCGGAGAGCCTGCTCGACGAGATCGTGAACGGGCAGACGCTCGAGGTGGACGCCGTCTCCGGCGCGACCTTCTCCTCGGCGGGCATCCTCAACGCGACCGCCGACGCGCTCCAGCAGGCCGTCGTCTCGGGCACCCTGCAGGTGACGAGCATCGACCTCAGCTCCATCCAGCGCCACGGCCACTGACCGAACGCATAATAAAAGAGCCTGCCGCAGGCGAAACGGCCGGAATCCGGCCGCCGCTCTGCAGCAGGCTCTTTTTCAGTTCAGACTATGTGTCGGCAAAGAAGCGGACGAAGATGATCCGCGTCTCCTCGTTCCGGCCCCAGTAGCGCAGCGTGATGCGCATGCGGCGCGCGGGCTCTCCCCGCGCGGAGATCAGGCAGGCGCACGCCGACGGCACTCTTTCAAGCGCGGTCCTCCGGAACGCCTCGGCGACCGTCCGCGCCTCTTCCTCGTCCAGGCACGGCTGCCGCTCGATGCCGAGCAGCGGGTCGATGCGGTATTCCGGCCCGAAGAAGGTGTGGAAGGCGGTGTTGACGCGCATCACCCGGAGATGCCCATCCGTATGCTCATACACGGCGGCGGGCTCCTCGAGGCTGTTGAACAGCAGCTCGTTGCAGGGCTCGTTCGACCACAGCACGTCGCGGATGTTCTCCAGATTTTCCGAGTACGGCTCCGCCGGCAGCGGCACCCCGGCGGCGGTCAGCGTCTCGTACTCGGCCACCGGCATGGGCCTGGCAAAGAAATAGCCCTGCACGTAGTTGCAGCCGATGCTGCGCAGGAACGCCACCTGCGCCGCCGTCTCCACGCCCTCCATGATGACCGGCGTGCTGAGCCAGCCCGCCATAAGGATGGAGGAGGCCAGGATGCTCCGGCTCCGCACGGGGTCGGAGTCGCCGGAGAGAAACTTGATGTCGATTTTCAGGATGTCCACATGGATGTCCTTGAGGGTGTTCAGCGAGGAATAGCCGCTGCCGAAGTCGTCCATCAGGATGACGAAGCCGGCCGCCTGCAGCTCGCCGACCACGCGCTCCATGACCTCGGGGTTCTGCATGTAGGCGCTTTCCGTCACCTCCAGCTGCAGCAGCTGCGGCGGAATGTCGTATTTCTTCACCAGTCCCGTCAAAAGGCCCGTCAGGTTCTGGTTGTACATGTTCATCCGGGACACGTTGACGGAGATCGGGCCCATGGTCCGCCCCTCTTCGCGCCATTTTCGGAGCAGCCGGCAGGCCTGCTCCCACATGAAATAGTCCAGCTTGCCGATGAAGCCGTTCTGCTCGAAGACCGGGATAAACGCGCCCGGGGAGATCAGGCCCTTCTCCGGGTGGCGCCAGCGGACCAGCGCCTCCGCGCCGTAGGGCCGCTCGGTGCGCAGGTCGTACTTGGGCTGCAGATAGACCTCGAACTGCCCCGCGTCCAGCGCGCCCTGCATCTCGTTGACAATCCACTGGTTTTCCAGCACGCGCCGGCTCATCTCCGGGCTGTACCAGGACAGGATCTCCACGTAGTTGCCCTTGCGGTCCTTCGCGGCCAGACTCGCGAACTCGTACATCTTCTGCACCGACTCGTGCGGGTCCGCGATCACATAGACCCCGAAGGACGGGATGAGCCGGTATTCCCGGCTGTAGTCCGACAGCGCGGCAAAGCCTCTCTGCGCGCCCTGGCAGATCTTTTCCCTCTGGTACGGCAGGCAGATGCAGAACACGTCCGCGTTGATGCGCCCGTACACGCAGTCGCCGCACATGACCGCGACGCGCCGAAGCCAGTCCGCCATGAAGCGGAGCAGCCGGTCGCCCTCGTCCTCGCCCCAGAAGGAGTTGTAGGTGTGGAACTGGTCGATGTCGAACCGGACCAGCGCGAACGCCTCGTCCGGGTGCTCGTCCAGAAGCCTTCTCGTCCCGGCGAAAAACGCGGTGCGGTTGTAGAGGTCGGTCAGCGGGTCGTGCTCGTAGGCGTGCTTCATCTGGCTGACCAGATAATACTGGCTGCGGATGATGACGTTGTTGAGCCGCGTCAGCAGCGTCGCGGGCTGATACGGCTTGGACACGAAGTCCCACGCGCCGAGCGTCAGCGCCTTCTGCTCCGAGCTGTCGTCCTTGTCGGCCGTAATGGCGATGACCGGCAGCGCGGCGGCCGGCGTCTTTTTGAGCCTCGTGAGGAATTCGTACCCGTCCATGACCGGCATCACGATGTCCAGCAGGATCGCCGCGATCTCCGGGCGGCAGGCGAGCACGTCCAGCGCGTCCGCGCCGTTTTCGGCTTCCAGAACCGTATAGTCGCGGCTGAGCAGCGCCGAGAGGATCTGGCGGTTGAGCCGCTGATCCTCCACGATCAGAACAGTCAGCTTTTCTTTTCCCATGCTTCCGTCCTCTCTGCAGCCCGGCGTCCGGGTTTTCTGCGCGCCGTCCCGGCTTCCCGCGACACGTTCCGACATACTTTTGGTAGTTTATATCATAACATGGTATTTTTTTGATTTCAACGCATTTTGTATATCTTTCTCCAATTTTTCTCATTTTTTCTCTCAAATCCCGCTCTTTCCGCCGGCGCGCCCGGACTTCGCGGCCGGGCTGTTTTTTACAGCATACCACCGCCGCCGGGCAAAAGCAGCCCCCGGCGGCGGTTTACAAATTCCGCGGGATGTGGTAGGATACCGGTATCGAAGATGGAAAAGAGGGCTTTTCTTTGCGGAAGGATTCATTGGACAGGCGCCGCCGCCCGGAGCTCTGGCTGTGGGCCGGGCTGCTGCTGGCCGCGATGGCGCTGCTGGCCGTTTTAAATTCCAAAATCACCGTCTATTCCGACGACTACTGGTACGGCACCTTCTACGACAACGGCATCCGCGGCTTTCTGCGCAACATGGCCGAGCACTACCGGAGCACGAACGGGCGGTTTTACGTGCACCTCATCGTGCCGACGGTGCTGCTGTTCGACACGAAGCTGTTCGTCTTCCTCAGCCCCGTGCTGCTGGCGCTTTTGTACTGGTTCGGCGCGAAGGCGCTCAACGACAGGCTGCCGGCGGAGGGCGTGCTCGCCGCCGCCGCGCTCGGCGTGCTCGTCACGATGGCGTGCGACGTGCGCTATCTGCGCATGACGCTTCTGTGGATCTCGGCGTATTTCAACTACGTCTTCCCCGTGCTCATGACGTCGCTCGCCATGTTCTTCCAGCGGCGCTGGTATGATAACAGGCAGTCGAAAACGGGCCATGTGTTCGGGCTGATCTTCGCGGTGCTCGCGGGCGCGTCCACCGAACAGTGCGGCATCATGTCGCTCGCGGCGCTGTGGGGCTGCGCGATTTTGAGCCGGATCTTCGCCAAAACGCCGAAAAACCGCTGCTGGGGCTATCCGCTGTTCGCCCTGCTCGGCTTTCTGACGATCCTGGCCGCGCCCGGAAGCTGGGCGCGCGTGGGCCGCGGCGTGGACGGCGGCATTCTCAGCTGCCTGCATCCGACGGTGTTCCTCGCGCGGTTCTTCGACGCGATGATCTATGTCGTCAAATACCCCTCCACCGTCGTGCTTCTCGCGGCGGGCGGCGTGCTCGCGGGCCTGACGCCGGTCTTCGACCGGAAGGCCCCGAAGGGCCTGTACGCGGGCTTCGCGCTCGCGGCGGGGCAGCTCGCCTTCTGGTTTTTGGGCCTCACGAAGCCCGCCTGCGTCTGGGCGGCCGCGAGCCTGCTCGCGCTCGCGGTTTTGTTCCTGCTGCGCCGGGAATACTGGCAGACGGGCCTCATGCTGCTGGCCTCGCTGGCCGCGCAGATGACGCTCATCATCACGACGCTCGGCAGCGAGCGCACCGCCTTCGCGGGCATCGTGGCGCTCATCATCACGGATCTGAGCCTTCTGTGCCGGATCCTCTGGCCGGCCGGCGGCCGGCGGCCCGCTTCTCTGCGCGCGGGGCTGGTGCTGGCGCTCGCGGCCGTCTGCGCCGTCTTTTACGTGCCGACGCTGCGCGGCTACACCGCCTCCAAAAAGATCGTGGACGAGAACCTCGCCTCCGTGGAGCAGAGCCGCACGACGGGCGTGTGTTACTTCAACATCGACATCGATCCCCGCTACCGCTTCACGATGCCCTTCGAGGGCAGCTACTTCTACAACAATTTCCGCGCCTATTACCACATGGCCCCGGAGACGAAGCTCGTCTTTACAAGCAAAAACTGGACGCTCGGCTCCATCCGCGGCGGGGACGACGTCTGCGTGTTCCCGACGCTGCAGAACAAAACGGGCCTCTGGTTCCCCGTGGAGTACGTCTTCCGGGCCGTCGGCGGCAGCGCGGAATGGTCGTGGAAAAACCACACCTACACGCTCACGCTGGGCAGCAAAACGTTCCTGGCGACTGAGAGCGGCGCGCTGTACGTCTATCTGCAGGACGGCTCGAAGCAGCAGCTCGCGGACGATTTCACGATCCTGCCGCCGTTCTCCGACACCTACACGCTGCTCTACTGCCCGGCGGACAAGCTGCAGGAATATTTCGGATTCAACTGGTCGTACGACGAGGCGCAGAACCTCTATACGGTGGAAGGGACCGGTGTCAAATGAAGCTCTCTCTGGTCGTCCCCTGCTACAATGAGGAGGGCAACGTCCGCGCCTTTTACGACGCGGCGAAGGCGGTCTTCGCCGCCGCGCCCTACGCATGCGAATTTGTATTCGTCGACGACGGCAGCGCCGACGGCACGTTCCGCGAGCTGCAGAAGCTTATAGCGCTGCATGAAATGCCGGTGAAGGTCGTCAGCTTTTCGCGCAATTTCGGCAAGGAATCCGCGATCTACGCGGGGCTGCGGAACGCGTCGGGCGACTACGTGTCGCTCATCGACGCCGATCTGCAGCAGCGGCCCGAGGTCGTGCGGCAGATGATGGACATTCTGCTGGACGAGCCGGACTGCGACTGCGTGGTCGCCTACCAGGAAAAGCGGCGCGAGGGCGGGCTGATGACGGCCATGAAGCGCGGGTTTTACCGCCTGATCGACCGCATGTCCGACGTGCGCTTCCACGAAAACGCGAGCGACTTCCGCACGCTCAGCCGCCGGATGGTCAACGCGATCCTCGAAATGGGCGAGTACCACCGCTTTTCCAAGGGGCTGTTCGCCTGGGTGGGCTTCTCGGTCCGGTACATTCCCTACGAGGTGCAGGCCCGCACGAGCGGAGAGTCCAAGTGGTCGGTGCGCAAGCTCTTCCGCTACGCGTTCGACGGGATTCTCTCTTTCTCCACCGCGCCCCTGCGCGCGGTCACGGTCTGCGGCGCCGGGAGCGCGTTCGCCGCGTTCGTGTACCTCATCGTCGTGATCGTCCAGAAGCTCACGGCCGGCATCGCCGTGCCGGGCTACGCCACGATCGTGGTGCTGCTGCTGTTTTTGGGCGGCCTGCAGCTGCTGGGCCTCGGCATCATTGGCGAATACGTCGGAAAAATCTATATGGAATGCAAGAAGCGCCCGATCTACATCGTGCGGACGGTTCTGGACAGCGAGGCTTCGGATGGAAAAGATCAAGGCGCTGTGTAAAAAAATCTTCGACAAGACGTTTCTCAAATTTATCCTCGTCGGCGTCGTCAATACGCTCTTCGGCACGGGGATCATGTTCGTCTTCTACAACGTTCTGCACCTGAGCTACTGGCTCTCGTCGGCCTCGAACTACTTTTTCGGCAGCATCCTCAGCTATTTTCTCAACAAATATTTCACCTTCCGGAACAAGAGCCGGAGCTGGATGACCGTTCTCAAATTCGCGGTCAACATCGCCGCCTGCTACCTCGTCGCCTACGGTCTGGCCCGCCCGCTCATCCGCTGGCTGATGCGCGGCTGCGCGCAGACGCTGACCGACAACGTGGCCATGGTGCTTGGCATGTGCCTGTTCGTCGCCCTCAACTACCTCTCGCAGCGCTTTCTCACCTTCCGCGAGAAGCCGGCCGACGGCGGCGCGCAGGACTGAGCGCCGCTCCCGGTCAGCGCGGCCGGTTCGCCGCCGCCGCTTTCACGAGGGTGTCGGAGAGATTGTAGATCATCTCTGCGACGCGCTCGTCCGGGAGGTCAAACTTGTTCTGAATCCACTGCAGGATGATGCCGATGTTCCCCATCAGCAGAAACTGCGTGAAATACGGCGTGAGCTCGGATTCGACGAGCGCGGGGTCGAGCGCGCGCAGGCGGCGGAGCACCACGAGCATGAACCGCCGCTGGAAGCCCCCGCCCGACTCGGGCGAGAGCAGCACGGACAGGATCGGCGCGTTCTCCCGCACATAGGCCATGAGCGCCACGAGGTACTGCCGCCCGCTCTTCTCCGGGCCGATGCGCCCGATGAACTCGGCCGTCCGGAAGATGATGTCGTCCTCCAGATCGCCCAGCAGCGCGTAGGGGTCGGCATAGTGCTGGTAAAACGTCGAGCGGTTGACGCCCGCGCCCTGGCACAGCTCCTTGACGCTGACGCGGCCGATCGGCTTCTGAAGCAGCAGCGCCTGCAGCTGGTTTTTGAGCAGCATTTTGGTCAGGCGCACCCGTTGGTTTTCATTTTCCATCCACAAATCCTCTCAATCTGTCGGGAAACCGGCATGCGCCGCGCATTTGACGCAAACGCGGCGCTTTGAACGCATCTGATGGTTGTAAACCCGACACCGTGTTGATATAATAATACTGTAAAATAAGCTTGCTGTCAAGGAGGCGGGCTCTATGAAGACAGTATATCTGGTGACGGGCGCGGCGGGGCATCTGGCGGCGGCGCTTCAGCGGCTTCTGACGCCGCTGGACGGCGAGGTGCGGGGTCTTCTTCTGCCGCAGGAGGCTGCCCCGGACATCAAAAATGTGGAATTCTACCGGGGCGACGTGACGAAGCGTGAGACGCTAGAGCCCTTTTTCACCGTCCCCGAGGACTGCGAGACGGTCGTGTTCCATCTGGCCGGGCTCATCAGCATCGAGTCGGCCATCCCCCCGAAGCTCTACGACGTCAACGTGAACGGCGTCAAAAACGTGCTGGCCGCGTGCCGCGAGCACCATGTCCGCCGGCTCGTGTACGTGAGCTCGGTACACGCGATCCCGGAGCTGCCCGACAAGGGGACCATGCGCGAGGTGGACGCCTACTCCCCCGCGCTCGTCGAGGGCGCGTACGCCAAGACGAAGGCGGAGGCCTCCGAGGCGGTGCTCGAGGCCGCGCGGCAGGGGCTCAACGCCGTGATCGTCCAGCCGTCCGGCATCCTGGGGCCGTACGATTCGGGCCGGAACTACCTCGTGCAGATGGTGTCCGACTATCTCACGGGCCGGCTGCCCGCGGGCGTGGACGGCGGCTACGACTTTGTGGACGTGCGCGACGTGGCGATGGGCTGTTTGCTTGCCGCCACGAAGGGCGTATCCGGCGAGAGCTATATCCTGTCCAACCGCTACTGCTCGATCCGCGATCTGTTCAGCTATATCCGCCTGGCGGCGCACGGGCGCCGGAAGCCCTGCGTGCCCCTGTGGCTCGCGAAGGCCGCCGCGCCCATCATCGAGTCGGCGGGCCGCACCTTCCACAAGCGGCCGCTGTACACGCGCTATTCCCTGCACACGCTGGAAAACGGCGGTCTGTTCTCGCACGACAAGGCCACCCGCGAGCTGGGCTTCTGCCCGCGCGACCTCAAGACCACCGTGGCCGACACCGTGCGCTGGCTGCTGGACAGCCGCAAAAAGGTGCCGGCGAAATAGACCGCTGATACAAGCGCCGCCATTCCAAGGCCGTCAGGCCGGGGAACGGCGGCGTTTCTGCCCGCGGCGGGCCGCTGAAAAGCTCTTGTGCTTTTGCCGGGCGTCCGGTATAATGGGGAAAAACACGGAAGGACGCTTTCCATATGAACATTCTCATCTGCAACGTGGGCAGCACCTCGCTCAAATACCGGCTCTTCCGGATGGCGGAGGGCGAGACCGCGCTGGCGCGCGGCGGCGCGGAGCGCGTCGGGGCCGGAACGGGCCGGTTTTACCACGAAAACCTGCTGACGGGCGAAAAATGGGAGGAGGCGGGCGCGTTCCCGACGCACCGCGAGGCCATCGAACGGATGCTGCGGGCGCTGCTGGACGACTGCCTCGAGAGCCTGTCCGCCATATCCTGCGTGGGCTTCAAGGTGGTGCACGCGAAGGGCGTGAGCGGCGTGCAGTATCTGACGGACGACGTGCTCTGCAAAATGGAGGCGTTCAGCTGCGTCGCGCCCGCGCACAATCCGCCATACCTCGCGGCCATCCGGCAGTTCCGGGCGCTGCTGCCCTCGACGCCGCTCATCGGCGCGTTCGAGACGGCCTTCCACCAGACGATGCCGCCCGAGGCCGCGCTCTACGGCATCCCGCTGGACGTGTCGAAAAAATACGGGATCCGGCGCTACGGCTTCCACGGCGCGTCGCTCGAATACCTCAGCGAGTGGACGGCCGCGCGGCTGGGCACGCGGGAATACCGGCTCGTCGCCTGCCATCTCGGCGGCAGCGGCAGCGTCTGCGCGGTCAAAAACGGCAAGAGCGTCGACACGAGCATGGGGCTGTCCCTGCAGTGCGGCCTGCTGCAGAACAACCGCTGCGGCGATCTCGACCCGTACGTCGTGTTCTACCTCGCGGAGGAATGCGGCATGACGCTCGGCGAGATCAAAACGATGCTGGAGACGAAAAGCGGGCTGCTCGGCCTGTCCGGCGGCGTGTCCAACGACCTGCGCGACCTGGAAAAGGCGGCGCAGGCGGGCAGCGCGGACGCCGCCGTGGCCGTGCGCGCCTACGCCTACGGCGTCAAAAAATACATCGGCGCCTACGCCGCCGCGCTGGGCGGGCTGGACGCGATCACCTTCGGCGGCGGCATCGGCTGCAACAGCGCCGCGGTGCGCCGCATGGCGCTGGACGGCCTGTCGTTCCTCGGCGCTTCGCTGGACGAGGAAAAAAACGCCCGCGCGAAGCCCGGCGACGACATCTCGCTCGCAGGCTCGCGCGCGCGCATCTTCGTGGTGGACACCGACGAGGAGCTGATTGTCGCCCGCAAAGCCCTTCGCCTGCTGCAGGGCGGCGCCGCCGGTTAGCGGCCGCCTGAAAAAATTCATTCCGGGACGTCTTTCGGCGCCCGGCGCTGAAAAAGCCGTCATTCCAAGACCGCCGGGCCGGCGGCTTCGGAATGACGGCTTTGACTGTCTGCGGCGCTCGACGCGCCGGCGAACAAGCGCCCTGCGTCAGCCCCGGTGCCCGCTCTTGCGGCGGTACATTTCGCGGTCGGCGCGGGCGAAGAAGCTGCGGAAGGACTCCTCGTTCTCCTGCAGCCAGGCGCCGCCGATGCTGGCCGTGACGGTGTAGGGCCTGCCGCCGCGCGCGTTGCCGGCCTGCAGCAGCAGCTCGATGTGCGCGCTGAACATCTCGTCGTCGCCCGGCTCGGCGTTTGTGAGCAGGATTGCGAACTCGTCGCCGCCGATCCGCGCCAGAAAGCCGCGCCGGTCGGCCATCGCGGCCTTCAAAGCCGCCGCGACCAGCTTGAGCGCGCTGTCGCCCTCGCCGTGGCCGTAGGTGTCGTTGATGCTCTTGAAGCGGTCGATGTCCAGCACCATCAGGCAGATGCCGGTATAATCCCGCCGGTGCTCCCAGAGCCAGGCCGAGTAGGCGTCGAACCGGGCGCGGTTGTTGAGGCCGGTCAGGTGGTCGGTCGAAAGGCTGCCGTTCTGGATATAGACGTAGCACATCAGAAGCGCCAGCGTGATGGAGATCCAGATCGTGACCAGCCCGTATACCGCGATTTGCAGCGTGGAGCCGAGGATCGTAAAGCCCATAAAGAACGCCAGCATGATATAGAGCCTGCGTTCGTAAAACTGCGCGTGCAGGTATTTGTGCACCGTCATCACGACGGAGGCCGCCAGATGGATGAACGGCATCGCGCCGACGAGCAGGAAATACGGTCCGCGCGCGTAGATGTTGTCCGCGGAGACGGTGAAGATCCAGCCGTTTTGCACGTTCAGGCACAGCAGCGCCACCGCCGCCGCCACCGGAACCAGGAATATCCATCTCCAGAGCTTCAGCAGTCTGCCGTAGACCACCGACATGCAGTACAGCAGCGTCAGATAGCACGGCAGGGCGCCGGCCAGCCAATAGGCGTAGTTGGCGATCACGTTCAGCGTCCGCGCGCCCCGGAATGTCGCGCCGTTGAGCGCCCACGTGGCCGCGTCGGCGAGCAGGACGCAGACGACGGAGACCAGAATCTTCTTGAACAGGCTCTGCGTCAGGTTCAGCCGGCGCTTGCCGTGGTCCATGATGATCAAAAGCACCAGTGCCGCGAAGACGTCGATTTCCACATACAGGATTTTCCCAAACACCTGCTCGTCCCCCTCTTCCAAAGAGCCGTGATGCAATCATAGCAAAATTTCCCTGAAAAAGCAACCCGTCTGACGGCGTTTGGCGCGGTAAAAAAAGCCGCCGCAGCCGCTTCGGAAAAAGGCCGTCGGCCTTTCCCGGAGCGGATGCGGCGGGCTGTGATGCGAAGGCTTATCTGGCCTCTCCCTCTGCGGCCCGGTCCGCCCAGGCGCAGGCGGCCAGCGCGGCCACGGCGCCGTCGGCGGCGGCGGTGGTGAGCTGGCGCACGGGCTTGCGGCGGCAGTCGCCGGCGGCGAACACGCCGGGCGCGCTCGTCGCGCAGTCCTCCGAGGCCAGCACGTAGCCGCTTTCATCGAGCCGCACGGCGGTCTCGAACGCGGCGGTGTCGGGCGTCTGGCCGGCGGCGATGAAAAGGCCGGCGACGGCGAGCTGCTTTTCCGCGCCGGAGGCGCGGTTTTTGACGGTGACGCCGGTCAGCTCCGGCTCTCCCAGCAGCGCGGTGACAACGCTCTCCAGCTCCAGGCGGACGTTCGGCAGCGCGGCCGCGCGCGCGGCCAGCGCCGCTTCGCCGCGGAATTCGTTCCGGCGGTGGATGAGCGTCACCGACCGGCAAATAGCGGCAAGGTATTCCGCGCTCTGCAGCGCCGCGCTGCCGCCGCCCACAACGGCGACGTCCCGGCCCTTGTAGAACGCGCCGTCGCAGACCGCGCAGTAGCCGACGCCGCGGCCGGCGAGCTCGCGCTCTCGCGGCAGGCCCAGCGCCCGGTGCTTCGCGCCGGCGGCGAGCACAACGCTTTTGCAGCTCTTTTCGCCGTCCTCGGTCAGGACCGCCATGGTCCTGCCCGGACGGAGCCCCGTCGCGCGGACATAGTCCAGCTCCACGCCGAGCGCCTCGGCCTGCGCGAGCAGGCGGTCGGAAAACTCCAGGCCGGAGATCGCGGGGATGCCGGGATAGTTCTCGACGCGGGGGGACGAGGCGATCTGCCCGCCGACGGCCTCCTGCTCCAGCACGAGCACGGATTTTCCGGCGCGGGCGGCATAGATGGCCGCGCTCAAGCCCGCGCAGCCCGCGCCGATGACGATGATGTCGGTCATACGCGGACGGATTCCGCGAATTTCTTGATATTGGACGCGTTGGCGACAAGCTGCGCCTCGCCCGCCTGGACCGACACCAGCGTCGGCGCCTGGCGCACGCCGTAGCGCTCGACCAGCTCGCGGTTTTCCTCCGCGTCGAGCTGCTCGTAGTCGATGCCGGCCTTGTCGAGATAGCTCTTCGCCGCGCGGCAGTTGGGGCAGGTCTTGGAGGTGAACAGATACAGGCCGTCGGCCGCGTCCGTCTTCTGCTCCGCGGGCTGCTCCTGCGCGAGCGCGCCGGTGTGCGTCAGCCGGGACGCGCCGATGTTGTAGAGCTTGCGCTCCTTGAATTCCTCGGCCTTGCCGTCGTTCCAGTTCTGCACGGGGCGGTAATAGCCCGTGATGCGGCTGTAGACCTCGGTCTTGCGGCCGCACTCGGGGCAGGTGTACTGCTCGCCCGAGAGATAGCCGTGGTCGCGGCAGATGGAGTACGTCGGGGAGATCGTATAATACGGCAGGCGGTAATTCGCCGCGATCTTGCGCACCAGCTCGGCGGCGGACTTCCAGCTCGGCAGGCGCTCGCCCACGAAGGCGTGGAACACGGTGCCGGAGGTGTAGAGCGTCTGCAGGCCGTCCTGCACGTCGAGGGCGGAGAAGATGTCGTCGGTATAGCCCACGGGCAGGTGGGACGAGTTCGTGTAATACGGCGCGCCGCCGTCCTTCGCCGCGGTGATGATGTCGGGATAGCGCTGCACGTCGTGCTTGGCGAGCCGGTAGGCCGTGGACTCGGCCGGCGTGGCCTCGAGGTTGTAGAGGTCGCCGTACTGCTCCTGATAGTCGGACAGCCGCTCGCGCATGTGGTTGAGCACCTGCTTGGTGAACGCGACGGACACGGGGTCCGTGAGGTCGCGGCCGATCCACTTGGCGTTGAGGCAGGCCTCGTTCATGCCGACCAGGCCGATCGTGGAGAAGTGGTTTTCAAACGTGCCGAGGTAGCGCTTGGTGTAGGGGTACAGGCCCTCGTCGAGCAGGCGCGTGATGATCGTCCGCTTGACCTTCAGGCTGCGCGCGGCCAGGTCCATCATGTGGTCGAGGCGGCGGTAGAACTCGCCCTCGTCCTTGGACAGGTAGGCGATGCGCGGCATGTTGATCGTCACGACGCCGATGGAGCCGGTGGATTCGCCGCTGCCGAAGAAGCCGCCGGACTTGCGGCGCAGCTCGCGCAGATCGAGGCGCAGGCGGCAGCACATGCTGCGCACGTCGCTCGGCTGCATATCGCTGTTGACATAGTTGGAGAAGTACGGCGTGCCGTATTTCGCGGTCATCTCGAACAGCAGCTTGTTGTTCTCGGTCTCGGACCAGTCGAAGTCCTTCGTGATCGAGTAGGTGGGGATCGGGTACTGGAAGCCGCGGCCGTTGGCGTCGCCCTCGATCATCGTCTCAATGAACGCCTTGTTGACCATGTCCATCTCTGGCTTGCAGTCCTTGTAGCGGAAGGGCATCTCCTTGCCGCCCACGATGGCGGGCAGCTCGGCCAGGTCCTCGGGCACCGTCCAGTCGAGGGTGATGTTGGAGAACGGGGCCTGCGTGCCCCAGCGGGACGGCGTGTTGACGCCGTAGATGAACGATTCGATGCACTTTTTCGTCTGGTCGTAGTCGAGCCGGTCGTACTTGACGAACGGAGCCAGATAGGTGTCGAACGAGGAGAACGCCTGCGCGCCGGCCCACTCGTTCTGCATGATGCCGAGGAAGTTGACCATCTGGTTGCAGAGCGTCGCCAGATGCTTGGCGGGGGCCGACGTGATCTTGCCCGGCACGCCGCCCAGACCCTGCTGGATGAGCTGCTTCAGGCTCCAGCCCGCGCAGTAGCCCGTCAGCATCGACAGATCGTGCAGGTGCATGTCGGCGCTGCGGTGCGCGTTGGCGATCTCGTCGTCGTAGATCTCGGCCAGCCAGTAGTTGGCCGTGATCGCGCCGGAGTTCGAGAGAATGAGGCCGCCGACGGAATACGTGACGGTGGAATTCTCCTTGACGCGCCAGTCGTTCATATGGACGTAGTTGTTCACCAGCTCCTTGTAGTCGAGGATCGTGGACTTCATGTTGCGGATCTTCTCGCGCTGGCGGCGGTAGAGGATGTAGCACTTCGCCACGTCCGCGTAGCCCGCGTCGCCCAGCACCCGCTCGACGCTGTCCTGGATCTCTTCCACGTTGACCCGGTCGTTCTTCACCTTGGCGGCATAGTCCGCCGTGACCTTCAGACTCAATAAATCGATGATGTCCCTGTTGTAGGGCGCGCCCTGGGCCTCGAAGGCCTTGGTGATCGCCGCGCCGATCTTGGACAGCTCAAAATCCACAATTTTTCCGTCTCTCTTGACAACCTGATACATGATAATCTCCTCCAAATCTGCTCCCGGTTCTTTGCAGCAGAGTTATCCTATCATGAAAGCAGGTACAAATCAAGACGCAATAACACTATATCTAGTGAAAAATTTTTGTACAAAACCATAAATATTGTGGTTGCGTGTTAAATACCCCTTAACTCGGCGTTGGGCACCGTCTGCTGAACGATCGCGAGGAAGGCGCGCATTTCGGCGGGGGAAAAGGCCGCGTACCCCGTGCCAATCAGGTCTCCGGAGTCCACGAAGCCCTGCAGGAAGTACCGCTCCGCGCCCGCGAGCCAGGCGGCGAGGTCCGTAAAATCGGCCTGCGTGTGCAGGCCCTTCACAACGGTCGTGCGGAATTCATAGCCGGTCTGCCCGCCCGTCAGCAGGCGGATGCTCCGGCTGATCCGCTCCGTCTCCAGCTCCGGGCAGCCCGCCGCGGCGCGGTAGTTCGCGCGCCCGGCCTTCACGTCCATTGCCACGTAGTCCGCCAGCCCCGCGGCGAGGATCGCGCCGAGCCGGTCGGGGAACGAGCCGTTCGTGTCGAGCTTGACGAGGTAGCCCAGTTCGCGGATCTTCGCCAGAAACTCCGGCAGCTCCGGGTTCAGCAGCGGCTCGCCGCCCGTCACGCACACGCCGTCGAGCAGGCCCGTTCTTTTGTGCAGAAACGCAAAAAATTCCGCCTCGGGAAGCTCCGCGCCCTCGCCGGGGCGCAGGACAAGCGAGGCGTTGTGGCAGAACGGGCAGCGGAAATTGCACCCGCCCGTGAAGACCGTGCAGGCCATTTTTCCGGGAAAGTCCAGCAGCGTCAGCTTCTGCAGACCCATCAGCTTCATTTTGCATCGCTCCTTCCAAACAGGCAGCACGCCGAATAGCAGAGCGTGCCCCTGCCGTAATAATAAGGAATGCCGCTTGCGCGGCACACGTCGCTCACCACCAGGCCGTAGCCCTCCATGGACGAGCAGGCCCTGCCGGGAAACCGGCACGGGTCGGGATACGCGCAGGTTTCGCACACGCGGCAGCCGCCCGCGCCGAGCACCAGCGCGTCCGGCTCCCGTCCGCGCAGGCGGTCGGCGAAGCGGTGCAGCGCCTGCAGATGCGCCTTCTCCAGCGCCTGCATGCCGGGATAGTCGAATTCATCCTCGAGCGTCCCCTGCGTCTGGAGCAGGATTCCGTCCGCGTACCGCGCCATGCGCGCGGCGCATTCGTCCAGCGTCCCGCACACGGGCGGACAGGTCCAGTTTTTGCCGTAGGCGTGGCAGCGGTCGGACGCGCACATCGCGCGCACGGCCGGCTGCGGCGCGAGCGCCGCCATGTTCAGGGGCGCGGCGGCGGTAAAGCCCGCCTCCCGCGCCCACTGCAGATATTCCTCGTTCATTCGTCGTCCTCCTCCTCGCCAAAGCCCAGGCAGTCCACATAGCAGTCCTGAAATTCCGGCATGGAGGCCAGCTCCAGAAACTCCGTTCCGGCGGCCAGACGTCCGGCGTAGCGGAATTCCGCCCCGCTCAGGGCGGCGAGCCGCGCGCCCTCGCCCGCCGCGTTGCCGACAGGCGTGATCTTTGGAAGCAGGCACGGCGGGATCATCCCGATGGCGCAGGCGGAGGCGGGCGAGAGGTAATTGCCGAACGCCCCGGCCAGGTACACGGTTTCGATGCTCTCCACGTCCGCGCCGAGCCGTTTGGCCAGCAGCTCGATGCCCGCGCGGATCGCCGCCTTGGCCAGCTGCACCTCGCGGATGTCCTTCTGCGTGAGCACGACCTCGTCCTGCAGGATCACCGCGTCCAGCCCGTCCGTCTTTGTCCACCGGGCCTTTTCGCCCTCGCCGGCCAGCAGCCGCCCGCCGGGGGCCAGCATCCCGGTCTCCAGCAGCGCGTTTACCGCGTCCAGCAGGCCCGAGCCGCAGAGTCCCCGCGCCTTCCCGCCGCCCAGGACGGAGCAGACGAGCCGCCCGTCCTCGACGCGCACATGGTCGATCGCGCCCGCCGCGCCGCGCATGCCGCAGCGAATCTTCGCGCCCTCGAACGCGGGGCCGGCCGCCGTCGAGCAGGCGGCGCGCCGTCCGTTCGCCGTGAGCGCCATTTCGCCGTTCGTGCCGATGTCGATGAGCAGCGCCGTGCCGGGGATCCGGTCGAAGCGCGCCGCGAGCAGGCAGCCGACGGTGTCCGCCCCGACGAAGCCCGCGATGTTCGGCAGCACGCGCACCGCCGCGCCCGGCGCGATGGGCACGAGGCCCTCCGCCGGCACGACCATCGCCTCGGACACGCGCGGCATGTACGGCGGCACCGTGAGCGGACGCGGGTCGATGCCGAGAAACAGGTGGTGCATGGCCGTATTGCCGACGACGGCCGCGAGCGTGATCTCCTGCGGCGCGATTCCCGCCGCTTCGGCCGTTTTCCGGGTGAGCGCGGCCATGGCGCCCAGTATGGCGCCCTGCATCTCGGCGGGCCCGTGCTTCATCACGTACTCGATGCGCGAGATGACGTCCGCGCCGAAGGCCGTCTGCGGATTGAGCGCGCTGTCCGCCGCCAGAAGCGCGCCGGTCACGCCGTCGAGCAGGTACGCCACCACGGTGGTGGTGCCGATGTCGAAGGCCAGCGCATACCGGTTTTCTCCGTCGGGCTGCGTCTGCGCGCGGGCGGCCTGCGTGAGGATCTCCGCGCGCGCGGCCGGTTTTCTTGTGATGGTGAGGTCGCGGTCCACCGCCGTCTGGCAGGCCAGCACCTCGCGGCCGTCCAGCAGGACGCCGCATTTTCCGCAGGCGCCGCGGCCGCCGCAGGGCGCGTCGGGGGCCAGCTCCGCTCCGCGCAGCGCCTCCAGAACCGTCTGCCCGGCCGGCACGCGGATCGTTCTGCCCTCGGGCAGGATCGTCAGCTTATACTCCGGCATAAGGCGTACTCTCCATTTCGTCAATGATCCTGCGCGCCGCGCGCGCGGCCTCGAAGGCGCTGTCGGTGTACACGTCCGCGCCGTATTTCCCGGCCAGCTCCTGTGTCACCGGCGCGCCGCCGACAAAGATGCGGATGCGTCCCGCCGCGCGGCAGGCCCGCAGCGCGCGCACCGTCTGCTCCATGGCGGGCAGCGTGGTGGTCAGCAGCGCCGAAACGCCCACGAGCACAACCGTCGGGTCGCGCTCCGCGGCCGCGACGAACTGCTCCGCGGACACGTCCACCCCCAGATCGACGACGCCGATGCCCATGCCCTCGACCGCCATGGCGACCAGGTTCTTGCCGATGTCGTGCAGGTCGTTGCGCACAGTCCCGAGCACCATCTTTTTCCCGGTGACAGAGGCCCCCTGCGGAAGGCTGCCGCGCAGCAGCTCCGTGCCGAGCTTCGAGGCCCGGGCGGCGCGCAGCATCTCGGGTATGAAATACTCCTGCGCCTCAAATTTCTCGCCCACGGTCTGCAGCCCCGGCATGAGGCCCAGGCGCAGGATGTCGTCGGGCGGGACGCCCTCGCCCAGCAGCTCCCGGATCGTCCTGCAGACGGCCTGCGCGTGGCCGAGCTCGATGTCCTGCGCCAGAATTTCCAGCTTGGTCACGGCGTATCCTCCTTCCTGCAGAGCACCTGGAGCCGCAGCTCGTCGAGCGTGGTCCGGTAGAGAACGTTGTTCTCCAGCGACCGCAGATACACGCAGGAGACCCGCCACAGAATCGGCTCCTCCAGCGGCACGAACCGGAACTCCGGCCCCGCGAGCTTTGCCAGCGGCTCCGGCAGCAGCAGCGCGCACTTCCCCTCCCGCGCGAGCAGAAACAGGCGGAAGTAGTCGCAGCCCGTGTAGCGCGGGCGGACGCCCGCGCGCTCGCAGACCTCCGTCAGCATCGGCGTGTCGCAGAGCCAGCCCATCGGCAGCTGCCGCAGCGCCTGCAGGCTGATCTGCCCCGCGGCGGGCGCGTTCTGCGCCAGAAACAGGACGCCGTAGGGCGACGTGCCGAGCTTGCTCTCCACGAGCAGGCTGTCCTGCGGCGGCTCGGTGCAGACCGCCAGATCCGCCTGCCGCTCCTGCAGCAGCTGCGCGCAGCGGTTCTCCGGGTATTCGGAATACTCGATGGCCACGTTCTCCTGCGCCTTCTGGTAGCGCTCGAGCGCCTGCTCGTACAGGCAGAGCGTGCCGATGGAAAAGGCCAGCCGCACCCGCTGGTGATAGCGCGCGCCGTAGTCGAGCATCTCCGCGCGGATCTGCTCGAAGTCCATGACGCTTGCCCGGATGCGGTCGTAAAACAGGACGCCGCCCGGCGTCAGAAACGCGCCGTTTGAATCGCGCATGAACAGCTCGACCCCCAGTTCCGTTTCGAGCTGCGCGACAGCCTTGCTGACCGCCTGACGCGAGATAAAGAGCACGTTTGCCGCGTTGACAAAGCTGCGCTGGTCCGCAACTGCGAGAAAATACTTTAATTGCCGGATTTCCATCCGCGTTTCCCCCCCGCGTACAGATTTCACACCCACAGTGTAGCACAGCGCCGCGGCAAAAACAACTCGCGGTTACAGGGCTGCAACTTAAATTTTCGGCCGTGCAAATTCTAATTGCTTTTTTCGCAGCCAAGTCTGTGCTATAGTTACTTTGTAAAATCAGCAGAATATACGAAAGGAGCTTTCGTTCCATGATTATCATTGGCGAAAAAGTCAACGGCTCGATTCCCTCCGTGGCCAAGGCCATCGCGGAGCGCGACGGCGAGTGGATCCGCCATCTGGCAAAGATCCAGTCCGACGCCGGCGCCGATTTTATCGACGTCTGCGCATCGGTCAAGGACAACGAGGTGGAGACCCTGCACTGGCTCATCGATCTCGTGCAGGAGGTCACCGACACGCCCATCTGCATCGACAGCCCGAACCCGGCGTCCTGCGTCGCGGCCATGCCGTTCTGCAAGCGCCCCGGCCTCATCAATTCCGTCTCCATGGAGGGCAGCAAAATCGAGATCGTGTTCCCGGCGATCGCCGATACGAAGTGGCAGTGCATCGCGCTGCTCTGTGCAAAGGGCATCCCGGCCTCCGCAGAGGAGCGCCTGACGGTGTTCGGCCAGCTCATGGAAAAGGCAAAGGAATACCACATCGCGCCCAGCCGCCTGCACATCGACCCGCTTGTGGAGATGCTCTGCACCTCGGAGGACGGCATCGAGATGGTGACCAGCGTCATCCGGGAGGTCAAGTCGCAGTATCCCGACATCCACGTGACCGGCGCGGTCAGCAACATCTCCTATAACCTTCCCGTGCGCAAGCTGCTCAACCAGGCGTTTTTGGTGCTCGCCATGAACGCCGGCATGGACAGCGGCGTCATGGACCCGACAAACCGCGACATGATGGGCATGATGTACGCCACAGAGGCCATGCTGGGCATGGACGAATACTGCATGGAGTATATCGGCGCCTACCGCGAGGGCAAATTTGGTCCGGTCAAGACCAATTGAGCGAATATAGCCAATAGACAGAAGTAGGGGGATTTACAAATGTCTAAAATCGAAGAACTGGCCCATACCGTGGAAATCGGCAAGTCCAAGCTCGTTCCCGGGCTTGTCCAGGAGTGCCTTGACGAGGGCGACGCGCCCATCGACATCCTGAACAAGGGCATGATCGACGCCATGGCCGTCGTCGGCGAGAAATTCAAAAACAACGAAATCTTTGTTCCCGAAATGCTCGTGGCCGCCAAGGCCATGAAAAAGGGCGTCGAGGTCCTCAAGCCCCATCTGGCCGGCGACAACAGCACCCGCATCGGCAAGATGGTCATGGGCACCGTCAACGGCGACCTGCACGACATCGGCAAGAACCTCGTCATCATGATGATCGAATCCACCGGCTACGAGGTCGTGGACCTCGGCATCGACGTACCGGTCGAAAAATTCGTGGAAGCGGCCGAGAACGACCCGGAAGTCACGGTCGTCGGCGTTTCCGCCCTGCTTACCACCACCATGCCCGCCATGCAGGAGACCGTCGCGGCGCTCAACGCCTCCCCGGCCCGGTCCCGCTTCAAGATCATGGTGGGCGGCGCGCCCATCACGCAGGAGTTCGCCACCGAGATCGGCGCGGACGTCTACACCGAAGACGCTGCCTCCGCCGGCCAGGCTGCCAAAGCCCTGGCACTGGCGCGCAAATAATCCTCTGGCTCATCCCTTCAACCGAAAAGCCGGCGGTCCGTACGGGCCGCCGGCTTTTCGGGTTATTGAAGAAGGCCCGGTGGGCCTTCCGTCGGAGGGCCGGGGAGAATATCATTTTGGTGCAATTTTACCGTTTTTGTGCTATACTATCCCCAAACACGAAAAAAGCGAGGTTTTCGCCATGCTGAAAACAAACCGGAAGCTGAATCTCACCATGCTCTGCGACTTCTATGAGCTCACCATGGGCAACGGGTATTTTGAGAGCGGATTTCAGGATCGCATCACCTATTTCGACGTCTTTTTCCGCAACGTGCCGGACAACGGCGGCTTCGCCATCGCGGCGGGCCTCGAGCAGGCGGTGCGCTATCTGCAGGATCTGCACTTCGACGAGGCGGACATCGAATACCTGCGCGGACGCAATCAGTTCAGCGAGGGCTTTTTGAATTACCTGCGCGACTTTCACTTCACGGGCGACGTTTGGGCCGTGCCGGAGGGGACGCCCATCTTCCCGCGCGAGCCGATCATGACGGTGCGCGCGCCCGCGATCCAGGCGCAGCTCGTCGAGACGTTCCTGCTGCTGACGCTCAACCACCAGAGCCTGATCGCCACGAAGGCCAACCGCGTGACGCGGGCGGCGCAGGGCAGGACGGTGCTGGAATTCGGCTCCCGCCGCGCGCAGGGCTCGGACGGCGCGATTCTCGGCGCGCGCGCGGCCTACATCGGCGGCTGCGCCGGCACGGCCTGCACCGTGTCCGACCAGCTCTACGGCGTGCCCGCGGGCGGCACCATGGCCCACGCNTGGGTGCAGATGTTCGACACGCAGTACGANGCNTTCAAGGCCTACTGCGAGATCTACCCCGACAACGCGATTCTGCTCGTCGACACCTACAACACGCTCAAAAGCGGCGTGCCCGACGCCATCCGCGCGTTCAACGAGGTGCTCAAGCCGCGCGGCATCACTAAATGCGGCATCCGCCTCGACTCCGGCGACATGACCTATCTCACCAAGAAGGCGCGTCAGATGCTCGACGACGCGGGCTGGCAGAGCTGCAAGATCTCCGTCTCCAACGCGCTCGACGAATACATCATCCAGGACCTCATCCAGCAGGGCGCGCAGATCGACATGTTCGGCGTCGGCGAGCGGCTCATCACCGCGCGCTCCGAGCCGGTGTTCGGCGGCGTGTACAAGCTCACGGCCGTCGAGGACGCGAACGGGACGATCATCCCCAAAATCAAGATCAGCGAAAACGTCGGCAAGATCACGAANCCGCACTTCAAAAAGCTCTACCGCTTCTTCGGCAACGACACCGGCAAGGCCATCGCGGACTATCTGTGCGTATACGACGAGTCGGTGGACAGCGCGCAGAACCTCGAGATCTTCGACCCCGACGCGACCTGGAAGCGCAAGACCGTCTACAACTTCACGGCGAAGGAGATCCTGCAGCCGATCTTCAAAAACGGCGAGCTCGTCTANGANCTGCCGNCNCTGCNGNANATCCAGAGCTACTGCCGCAGCGCAGNTCGANACNCTCTGGGACGAGGTCAAGCGGTTCGACAACCCGCACACCTACTACGTCGATCTGTCGCAGAAGCTCTGGGACATCAAGTACAATCTGCTCAAAAACAATTCCAGATGACGCACGAGAATACCCGGCGGCTGGCGCTGTGCGGCGTGCTCGCGGCGCTGGCCGCCGCGATCATGCTGCTCGGCGGCGTCATCCCGGCCGCGACCTTCTGCTGCCCCGTGCTGGCGAGCCTCGTGCTTGTCCCGGCGCTCGAGCGCTGCGGCCCCCGGTGGGCGCTCACGCTCTGGGCCGCCGTCGCGGTTCTGGGGCTGCTGCTGTGTCCGGACAAGGAAGCCGCGTTTTTGTTCCTCGCGCTCGGCTACTACCCCATCCTGAAGCCGCGTCTGGACAGAAAGAAACGGCCTGCGCGCATCGCGTGCAAGCTGCTTCTTTTTAACGCCGCCGTCTGCGCGGTCTACGGCTTTCTGCTGCTGGTTCTGCGCATGGACGCGCTGCGCGCGGAATTTGCGGCGACGGGAAAATGGCTGCTGCTGGGTCTGATTCTCGGCGGCAACCTCGTGTTCTTTCTGTACGATCTGCTGCTCGTCCGCCTCCGGCCCGTGCTGGGGCGCGTTTTGAAAAGGAGAATGCCATGATTCGGCTCGCCATCATCGGGCGCAATTTTGTGGTGGACTGGATGCTCGCGGCGGCGGAGCAGGTGCCGGAGCTGAAGCCCGTCGCGATCTATTCCCGCGGGGAGCAAACCGGGCGGGAATTTGCCGCCCGGCACGGGCTTTCCCGGGTGTTCACCGACCTGAACGCGCTGGCCGAAAGCCCGGACGCGGACGCGGTGTACATCGCCAGCCCCATCTGCTGCCACTATGAGCAGGCGCTTGCGATGCTGCGGCACGGCAAGCACGTGCTCTGCGAAAAGCCGGTCACGTCCAATGCGCGGGAGGTCCGCGCGCTCGTGGCCTGCGCGCGGGAGCACGGCGTCGTGTTTCTCGAGGCCATGCGCCTGGTGTTCGACGACGCGCTGCCGGTCATCCGCGCGGCGCTGCCGCGCGTGGGCGCTCTGCGCCGCGTGACGTTTGAATTCACGCAGTATTCCTCTCGCTACGACCGCATCCGCGCGGGCGAAACGGGCATCAACGCCTTCGATCCCGCCCTGTCCAACGCCGCGATCATGGACATGGGCTGCTACTGCGTCCACGCGATCGTGACGCTGTTCGGGAAGCCGGACACGGTGTCGGCGCACGCGGTCAGGCTGCCGGGCGGCTTCGAGGCCTCCGGCATCGTCCTCATGGGCTACCCCACCTTCACCGCCGAGGCCGTCTACTCCAAGATTGCCCGCCAGATCGCCCCGACGACGCTGCTGGGCGAGGACGGAGCCATCCTGCTCGACGACATCAACCACATCCGGCGCATCTGGTTCCAGCCGCGCCTGGGCGGGCCGGAGGAGCTGGGCTACCGCGAAAAGCTCCCCAACAACATGATGTTCGAGCTGCGCGAATTCTGCGGGTACATCGCCCGCGGCGAGCAGCCGGCGGCCCGCAGCGAGGCCAGCATCCTGACCATGGAAATACTCGACGAAGCCCGCCGCCAGACCGGCACGCGCTTCCCCGCCGACGAAAAAACGCTATGAAAAGGACGTTCCTTCCGCTGCTTTTCGCGCTGCTGCTGCTGACCGGCTGCGCCGCAAAGCCGGCCGCCTCCTCCGCCGCCGCTTCCTCCGCCGCGGCCTCCGTCCCGGCGGCCGACGGCGAGCTGCGCGTCCGCTGCTTCCAGGCGGGAAAGGCCGACGCGCTGCTGCTGTATACGAAATCGGCCGCCGTGCTCATCGATACGGGCAACAGCGGCTTCGGCAAGACGATTCTCTCCTATTTGACGGCGCAGGGCATCACCCGGCTCGACGCGCTCATCCTGACGCACTTCGACAAGGACCACGTCGGCGGAGCGGCCAAGCTGCTCAAGTCCGTCTCCGTCGGCCAGGTGCTGGTCAGCGACTGCCCCAAGGATTCGGACGAGTACGCCGCCTATACGGCGGCGCTGGCGGCCGCCGGACTGACCGCCCAGGTCGTGCGCGAGGCGCTCAGCCTGACGCTCGGCGGGGCCGTATTCTCGGTCAGCCCGCCGCAGAAAGCCGACTACGCGGTGGACCCGAGCAACAATTCCTCGCTCATCGTGTCCGTGAGCTACGGCCAGACGCGCCTTTTGTTCATGGGCGACGCCGAGGACGACCGCATCCGCGAATTTCTCGGTGAAAACCCCGGCAGCTATGACTTTTTGAAGGTGCCGTACCACGGCCACTGGCAGGCGAGCCTGACGCAGCTGCTGCGCGCCGTCCAGCCCGCGTACGCCGTCATCACGAGCTCCGACGACGAGCCGGAGGACAGCCAGACGCTGGCGGCCCTGAAAAGCGCGGGCGCGGAGGTCTTTCTCACGCGGCAGTCCCCCGTCCTCGCCGTGACCGACGGCAAAACGCTGACGGTCAGCTACGAATAGCCGAGGAACATCCGGAACGCGGTGGGCAGGGCCACGTCCTGCCGCAGCCGCGCCGCGTCCGCCCACAGAAAACCGGGCGCCTCGCGCGCGCAGACAAGCTCGTAGCCGCGCAGGTTCCACGTCAGGTGCGTAAAGACGTGCGTTTTGTCGCTCGCGCGGACAAGCTCGCGCGGCGCCGCGCCCCAGGCCTCGGCCAGCGCCAGCGCCTGCTGCGCCTCCAGCGTTCCCGGCACGTTCGGCAGCTCCCACAGCCCCGCGAGAAGCCCCTCGTCGGGCCGCTTCCGCACGGCCAGCCGGTCCCCGCAGCGCAGGATCAGCACGGTCTTCTCCTCGGTCCTGCGCGCCTTTTTGGGGCTCCGGACCGGCAGCTTTTCCTGCACGCCGTCCGCGCACGCGCGGCAGAGCGCGCGCAGCGGGCATTCCCCGCACCGCGGCGGGCCGTTCGGCACGCACACGACGGCGCCCAGCTCCATCAGACTCTGCGTAAAATCGCCGCAGGCCCCGGCGGGGTAGATCTCGCCCAGGCGCGCGGCGTATTCTTTTTTCACGCGCGCGTCCGTGACCGGGGAAGCGTCCTCCGTCACGCGCGCGAGCACGCGCAGCACGTTCCCGTCCACGGCGGGCGCAGGCTGCTCGAAGCAGATCGACGCGACCGCGCCCGCGGTGTACGCCCCCACGCCGGGCAGCGCGAGAAGCTCCGCATATGTGTCGGGGAAGCGCCCGGCCGCCGCGATCTGCCGCGCCGCCTTCTGCAGGTTCCGCATCCGCGCGTAGTAGCCCAGCCCCTCCCAGAGCTTGGAAAGCCGGTCTGGCGGGCAGTCGGCCAGCGCCTGCACGGTGGGCAGCTCGGCGAGAAAGCGCAGGTAGTATGCCCGCGCCGCCTCCACCCGCGTCTGCTGCAGCATGATCTCCGAGAGCCACACGTGGTACGGCTCCCGGTCCCGCCGCCACGGCAGCTCGCGTCTGTTCTGCCGGTACCAGGCCACCAGCAGCGCGGGAATGTTCGGGTCCAGATGCTCCATTGGGCGTCCTTTCTGTAAAAAAGATGGCGGAAGCAAGGGGCGGCGCGGGAAGAGACGGAATCGCCGCGCCTTCGTTTTTCACTCCATTCTACGGTTTTCCGCCGCGCTTGTCAAATCCTCCCGCCGGAGGTATAATGAAAAAAATGCGCAAGGAGGCGACGCCATGCTCCGTCTGTCCCGCAAGCGCCTGTTCCTGCTCGACATGGACGGCACGATCTATCTGAGCGAGACGCTCTTCGACGGCACGCTGGACTTTCTGCGCCGCGTCCGCGAGACGGGCGGGCGGTACCTGTTCCTCACGAACAACTCCTCCCGCGGCACCGACAGCTACATCGCCAAGATGCGGCGGCTCGGCATCGACACGGCGGCGGAGGACTTTCTCACCTCGGCCGACGCGGCGGCGATCCACCTGCGAAAGACGGCCCCGGACGAGACGTACTACGTCTGCGGCACCGAGTCGCTCAAGCGCCAGCTCCGCGCGGCGGGCCTGCGCGTGGCCGACGGCACGGACGACGCGACCGCGCTGCTTCTGGGCTACGACACCGAGCTCACCTACCGCAAGCTCGAGGACTGCTGCATCCTGCTCGGCCGCGGCGTGCCGTACCTCGCCACGCACCCCGACCTCGTCTGCCCCACCTGGTACGGCTACGCGCCCGACTGCGGCAGCGTGATCGCGATGCTCAAAACCGCGACCGGCCGCGAGCCGCAGACCGTCATCGGCAAGCCGCAGCCCGCGATGGCCCTGCTCGCGATGGAGAAATACGGCTGCTCCAGGGACGAGACGTGCCTGATCGGCGACCGGATCTATACCGACATCGCCTGCGGCGTCAACGCGGGCATCGACACCGTGTTCGTCCTCTCCGGCGAGGGCGTCGAGGCCGACATCGCAAAATACGGCGTCCAGCCCACCTGGATTTTTCCCGGCATCCGCGCGGTCCTCAATACAATGCTGAAGGAGACGGAAACATGAAGCTGAGCTATAAGCGCACGATTCTCGTCGGTCTGGCCTTTCTGTCGATCTGCTCGTTCTGGCAGATGTACGACAGCGTGGTGCCCCTCATCCTCACGAAGACCTTCCACATGAACAAGACGTTCTCCGGCGCGATCATGGCGGCGGACAACGTGTTGGCGCTGTTTCTGCTGCCGCTGTTCGGGTCGCTCTCCGACCGCTCGCACGCGAAGCTGGGCAAGCGGATGCCGTTCATCCTCTTCGGCACCGGCTGCGCGATCATCCTGATGAACCTGCTGCCGCTGCTCGACAACAGCTACGCGGCCGGCGCGAGCACGTTCAAGCTTGTCTCGTTCGTCGTCGTGCTCGGGCTGCTGCTCATTTCAATGGGCGTCTACCGCAGCCCCGCCGTCGCGCTCATGCCCGACGTGACGCCCAAGCCCCTGCGCTCGCGCGCGAACGCGGTCATCAACCTCATGGGCGCGGTGGGCGGCATCCTCTATCTCGGCGTCGCGGCCGCGCTCTACCCGAACGCGAAGGTCGAGGGGCTCAGCCATGTGAACTACCAGCCGCTGTTTCTCGTCGTGTCGGCCATCATGTTCGTCTCCGTGGGCATCCTGCTGCTGACCGTCCGGGAGCCGAAGCTCACGCAGGAGAATCAGGCGCTCGAAAAAAAGCACCCCGAGTGGAATCTCGCCTCCCAGGATGCGTCGGGCCGCGAGGTGCTGCCCGCGCCGGTCAAAAAGAGCCTGGGCTTCCTGCTGGCCTCCATCGCGCTGTGGTTCATCGGCTACAACGGCGTCACCACCTGGTTTACGACCTATGTGGACGCCGTCATGGGCCAGGGCCTCGGCGGGGCCTCGACGTGCCTGCTGATCGCCACGGCGGGCGCGATCGTCTCGTACATCCCGATCGGCGCGATCGCCTCGAAGCTCGGCCGCCGCCGCACCATTCTGGGCGGCATCGTGCTTTTGACCTGCTGCTTCGCGGCGGGGTATTTCCTCACGACGGCGTTCCATGCGATCAACGCGATCATGTTCGTCGTCTTCGCCCTCGTGGGCGTGGCGTGGGCGGCCATCAACGTCAACAGCCTGCCGATGGTCGTGGAGATGTGCCGCGGCTCGGACATCGGCAAGTTCACGGGTTACTACTACACCGCCTCCATGGCCGCGCAGGTCGTGACGCCCATCCTCGCGGGCACGCTGATGCAGAACCTCGACTACCGCGTGCTCTTCCCCTACGCGGCGCTGTTCGTCGCGCTCTCCTTCGTCACGATGCTCTTCGTCCGCCACGGCGACGCCAGAGCCGTGCCCAAGAAGGGGCTGGAGGCCTTTGAGGATATGGAGGACTGATTGGAATGTTGATCTTTCTGTATGTGCTTCTGGGCCTCGCGGCGCTCGACCTGCTTCTGACGCTGGCCGTGCGGGGTCGCAAGGGGCATCCGGCGTGGCGGACGCTCAAAAAGTACCGCTACGCGCACCGGGGCTTCCACGACAAGCCCGCGATCCCGGAAAACTCCCTGCCCGCGTTCCGGCGGGCCATCGCGCGCGGCTTCGGCGCGGAGCTGGACGTGCACCTGCTGAAGGACGGCACACTCGCCGTGATGCACGACTCGAGCCTGAAGCGCACCGCCGGGGCCGACGTGCAGATCGAGGACCTGACGCGCTGGGAGCTGGCGAAATACCGGCTCGAGGGCACCGGCGAGCCGGTGCCGCTCTTCGACGAGGTGCTCCCGCTGTTCGAGGGCAGGGCCCCGCTCATCATCGAGCTCAAAACCGCGCGCGGCAACCATCTCGCGCTCACACGGGCCGTGTGCGCGCGGCTGGACGCCTACACGGGCGATTTCTGCATCGAGTCCTTCGACCCGCGCGCCGTGCGCGATCTCAAAAAGCTGCGCCCGCAGATCTGCCGCGGCCAGCTCACGCAGAATTTTATGAAAAACCGCTCCGGCCTGCCGTGGTACCAGGCGTTCGTGCTCACGAACCTGCTGACGAACTTTCTGACGGTGCCGGACTTCATCGCCTGCCGGTTCGAGGACCGCGACGGCCTCTTCGTGCGCAGCTGCCTGCGCGACTGGGACGTGCAGGAGGCGTCGTGGACGATCCGCTCGAAAAAAGACCTGCTGGCCGCCGAGCAGGCGGGCTGTATCCCCATCTTCGAGCGGTTTGACCCGGAGGCGGAGCCATGACGCTCGGACAGAAGCTGCGCCAGGCCCGGCTCGCGCGCGGGCTCACGCAGAGCCAGGCCGCGGGCGGCTGCATCACGCGCAACATGCTCTCGCAGATCGAAAACGACCAGGCGTCGCCGTCCGTGCGGACGCTCGAGTACCTGGCCGCCGCGCTGGGCGTCGGCGCGGGCTGGCTGCTGTCCGACGACCAGCAGTCGAGCGAGCTCGACCGGCTCACGCGGGCGCGGGCCATGCTGCGCGGCGGCGAGTACGACGCCTGCCTGCGGCTGCTCGCGCCGGCGGAAAAAACCGCGGGCGACGAGGAGCTTCTGATCCTCTCGCTGGCCGCCGCGCAGCTTTCCGAGCAGGCGCTCGCGGACGAGCGCACGGACGACGCGCTGCGTCTGGCCCGCCAGGCGCTCGGCTGGAACCGGCGCAGCCTCTACGCCCAGCCCACGCTGCAGATCCGCGCGGCGGCGGTCGAGGCCCGGTGCTGCTGCCTGCGCCGCGACGGGGCCGACGAGGCCGTGGGCGCGTACAAGGAGCAGTACCAGCGCCTGCAGACCGCCGTCGGCTACCACCTGCTCATGGCCCGGTACGCGCTCGGGCAGGAGCACATCCAGGCGGCCGAGCGGGAGATCTGGTCGATCGCCGAGCTGCCGGACGAGAGCCGGGCGGAATATCTCGTGCTGCGCGGCCGCATCGCCCTGCGCAAGGAGCAGCTTGAGAACGCGGCGCTGTATCTGCGCCAGGCGGAGGAGCTGCCGGATCTGCCCAAACTGCTGCGCCGCGAGCTGTACCGCTGCCTCGAGCAGTGCTACCACGAGCGCGAGGACTACAAGCTGGCCTACGAATACGCGGCAAAGCAGCTGGAGCTGTAAGGAGACATGATGGACGAACTGACCGGCAGAGCGGCGGCGCTGTTTTCCGGCGACGCCTACGCCACAAAAACAACCGGCGCGGTGCTGGACGAGGCGCGGGAGAATTACGCCCGCTGCCACCTGGTCCTGGGGCCGCAGCACAAAAACGCCAACGGGCAGGTCATGGGCGGGGCCATCTTCACCCTGGCCGACTTCGCCTTTGCCGTGGCCGCGAACGGGCCGGGCATGGAGACGCCGACGGTCACGCTCTCGAGCCAGATCCAGTTTCTCGCGCCCGCGCGGGGCGCGCTGCTCACCGCCGAGACGAGCTGCCTCAAGGCCGGCCGCCGCACCTGCGTGTTTGAGATCCTCGTCAGCGGCGAGGACGGCGCGCCGGTGGCCAAGGCCGTCGCGACCGGCTGCCGCGTGTAGGCGGCCAGCTCCCCCGGACGGGGGCTTTTCCCTTTGCGATTTGGAAAACAGGCGGCGGGGCTGATCCGAAAGCGGCCGCCTGTTTTTTTTGACTGGAAGTGCAGATTTTGTCGAATCAGAATGCAAATGCCGCGGACGGGCGGCTCTCCGCCGCGTCGGTCCTGCTGGCGGCGGTTTTGTGGGGCTGCATCGGCCTGTTCGTGCGGCATCTCAACGCGGCGGGGCTGTACGCGCTCGAGGTGGTGCAGCTGCGCATCACCGTGGGGCTGGCGTTCGTGGGGCTGTATATGCTGCTGCTGCGCCGCCGGAGCTTCCGCGTGCGCCCGCGCGACCTGTGGTGCTTCGCCGGGACCGGGCTGTGCAGCCTGCTCTTTTTCTCGTACTGCTACTTTACCGGCATGACCGTCGCCAGCCTTTCCGTGATGGGCGTGCTCCTCTACACCGCGCCGGTCTTCGTCATGCTGATGAGCGCGCTGTTCTTCCGCGAGCGTCTGACCGGCCGCAAGCTGCTGGCGCTCGGGCTCACGTTCGCAGGCTGCTGCTTCGTCTCCGGCCTCGGCACGGGCGGCGGTCTGTCGCTGCGCGGCCTGCTGCTCGGCCTCGGCGCGGGCTTCGGCTACGCGCTCTATTCGATTTTCGGCCGCTTCGCCCTGCAGAGGGGCTACGACTCGTGGACGATCCTGTTCTACACCTTTCTCTTCTGCGCAGCCGGCTGCGCGTTTTTGTGCGACTGGCCGGCCGTCGGCGCGGCGTTCGCGGCCGACGCCTCCCTGCCGGTCTGGGTGCTGCTGATGGGCTTTCTCACGGCGTTTCTGGCGTACCTGCTGTACACGCACGGCCTGGCCGGCATGGAGACGGGCCGCGCCGCCATTCTGGCGTCCGTGGAGCCGGTCGTCGCAACCGTCGTGGGCGTGACGGCCTTCCATGAGGCCATGACCGCCGGCAGCGCGCTCGGCGTCCTGCTTGTGCTGGCCGGCATCGCGGTGCTGACCCTGAAGCCCCGCAATCCGTAAACTTTCTTTGAACAATTGCCCCGGTTTCTTGTATTTTGTATCTGCACAGCTATAATAAAATACAAATAAAAGAACGGGTGATGGACAATGTTTCAAAAAATCGGCGACGCGCTGCGGCGCTTCTTCTCCGGCCGGTACGGCTCGGACAAATTAAACCGGTATCTGCTGCTGCTGGCCGTCGTGTTCCTGCTGCTGGGCATGCTGGGCGGCAAATATCTGGCGTCCTGGCTGAGCGTGTTCACCGTGCTGGCCTACGTTCCCCTCCTGTGGAGCATCTTCCGCATGTATTCCCGCAACATGGAGGCCAGGCGGCGTGAAAACGCGGCGTTTATCAACTTTTTCTCGCACCTGACCGACAAGGAATACCGCTACTTCCGCTGCCCCAAGTGCCGCCAGACCGTCCGCGTTCCGCGCGGCAAGGGCAAGATCAGCATCCGCTGCCCCAAGTGCGGCGAGCGGTTCGTCCGTAAAACCTGAAAACGTCCGGGGCTGCCGCAAGGTGCATGGCATTTTGCGGCAGCCCCGGTTTATTTGCGGCCCGTCCTTCCTTTTGGTTGCAATTCTGTCGAATATTGGTATAATGAAGATACGAATCGCGTGGAGGACGGGAATGAAGAAATCGCGCTGGCTGATCTGGGTTCCGATCACAGTCGTGCTGCTGGCTCTGGCCGCGGCCGGCTATTTATTTTATTGTCTGCGCGCCGCGCAGGCGGCGCAGCGTGACGTCTGCGCGCGCTGCGCCAAAATGGAGCAGAGCCTCGCGCAGAGCACCGTGGCCGTCACGGAGGGCGGCAAGACGGTGGGGAGCTACACGCTGGCCGACCTGGGGCTGCTGGACGCGGCCCGCGCCGCGCTCGACAGGCAGTACAGCGCGCTCGACCGCATGACGCCGGAGGCGTTCTCCGGGCAGCCGGTCCTGCAGCAGCTCACCTGGGCGCGCGGGACGCACGCCGACGTGAAGTCGTTGGAGCTCCCGCTGCAGGGCTATGACGACAGCGCCGTCTTCGCCGACCTCGACAGCGTACCGCGCCATGCCGCGAAAAGCGCGGAGGCGTATTTTGAAAACGCCGCCTACCACATCCGGGCAGAGGAGCCCGGCACCGAGCTGGACCGCGCCGCGGTGAGCACCGCGCTGCGCCGGAGTCTCGAGGGGCAGAGCGTGTCCGCCGGCACGCCGGCCGCGCTCACGTTCGAGCTCACGAGCTGCGACTGCTACGTGCGCCCGCAGGTCACGGAGGCGAACGCGGGCTTCGATTTTTCCGCGATGCTCGCGAAGGACACCGCCGGGCTGGCGATCCCCGTCACGCTGCGCGGCCAAACCGAAACCGTCGCGGCCGCCGACTACCTGACGGTGGACCAAGGCGGCGCGCTGCACGCGGACGAATCCGCGCTCGACAGCCTGCTGGCCTCGTGGAGCGAAACCTGCAACGCGCAGGACACGCCGTACATCTTCCATTCCTACGTGGGCGGCGACGTGCCCATCGACTTTCTGCCCTGCAGCTACACGCTCGACGCCGCGGCCCTGCGCCGGACGCTTCTGTCGCGGCTGCTCAGCCTCAGCGGCGAGGCGGTGGACGCGCCGTTCTCCTGCACCGACCGGAACGGCGACCCCTTCGCCATTGAAAACACCTACGTCGAGGTGGACGTGAAAAACCAGCGGATGACCTTTTACAAAAACGGCGCGCTGATCGTCAGCACCGACGTCGTCACGGGCAAGGTCGACGGCCACAACACGCCGCGCGGCTTCTACCACGCGCGCAACAAGGAGACGAACGCCTGGCTCACCGGGCCGGACTTCACCGTGTTCGTCAAATACTGGGTCGGCATTTTCGACGCCTACGGCCTGCACGACGCCTCCTGGCGCACCAACTTCGGCAAGGATTACTACCTCTACGGCGGCTCCCACGGCTGCGTCAACACGCCCGAGGCCGCCATGAAGCTGATCTTCGACAACATCGACGTCGGCACGCCGATTCTGATCTTCTGACGGGCCGCCGGCCCGTCCGCCCGATGAAAAAGCAGCGAAGAATCTGTTCCCCGGATATGGGGGCAGATTTTTCGCTGCGCTCAGAATGACAAAATAACAGACGGTTCCGGTATGCGCGGGACGGACGCCTTCTCAGCCGTGCTGGCCCAGCCAGATGAGCAGCACGGCGATGTCGCTCGGGGAGACGCCGGAGACGCGGGCGGCCTGGCCGACCGAGACGGGGCGGATCTGCTGCAGCTTCTGCCGCGCCTCGACGCGCAGGCCGGTGATGGCCAGATAGTCGATGTCCGGGGGCAGCAGGCGCGACTCCTCGCGCCGGAATTCCGCGACCTGCTTTTCCTGCCGGCGGAGATAGCCCGCGTATTTGAGCTCGATCTCCACCGCCTCGCGCTCGGCCTTCGCAAGCGCGGGCCGCGCGGGGTCAAAGGGGGCCAGCTCGTCGTAGGACAGCTGCGGGCGGCGGATGAGATCGGACAGGCGGGCCGAGCCGGACACGGGCGTCGTGCCGTGCGCCAGCAGCAGCGCGTCCAGCGCCTCTCCCGCGGGCACGCCGACCGTCTCGAGGCGCTTGAGCTCCGCGTCCACGCGCCCGTATTTCTCCTCGACCTGCCGGTACGTTTCCTCGCTCACGAGTCCGACGCGGCGGCCGATGGCGCTGAGCCTGCGGTCGGCGTTGTCCTGCCGGTGCAGAAGCCGGTATTCCGAGCGCGAGGTCATGATGCGGTACGGCTCGTTCGTGCCCTTCGTCACGAGGTCGTCCACGAGCGTGCCGATGTAGCCGTCACTGCGCCGGAGGATCATCGGCTCGCGGCCGAGAATCTTCAGCGCGGCGTTCACGCCGGCGACAAAGCCCTGCGCGGCGGCCTCCTCGTAGCCGCTCGAGCCGTTAAACTGCCCGGCCCCGTAGAGGCCGGGGATTTTTTTGCTCTCGAGCGTCGGCAGCAGCTCCGTGGGATCGACGCAGTCGTACTCGATCGCGTAGGCCGGGCGCATCATCTCCGCGTGCTCCAGGCCCGCGATCGTATGCATCATGTCCAGCTGCACGTCCAGCGGCAGGCTCGAGGACAGGCCCTGCAGATACAGCTCGTCCGTCCCCAGCCCGCACGGCTCGACGAAGAGCTGGTGGCGCAGCTTGTCGGGAAAGCGGTCGATCTTCGTTTCGATCGACGGGCAGTAGCGCGGGCCGACGGAGTCGATCATGCCGTTGAAGAGCGGGCTGCGCGAGAAGTTCGCCCGGATGATCGCGTGCGTCTGCTCGTTCGTATAGGTGAGATAGCACACCGCGCGGTTCTCCGGCGGCGTCCCGGTGGAAAAGGAGAACGGCTCCGGGTCCGGATCGCCGGGCTGGAGCTCCATTTTGGAGAAATCGACCGAGCGGGCGTTGACGCGCGGCGGCGTGCCGGTCTTGAACCGGCGCATGCGCAGGCCCATCGCGGCAAGGCATTCGGTCAGGCCGATGCCGGCCTGCATCCCGTCCGGGCCGGAGGAATACGCGCAGTCGCCCGTGATGACGCGGGCGTCCAGATACGTCCCCGTGGCGACCACGGCGGCCCGCACGCGGTACACGGCCCCGAGCCGGGTCGTGACGGAGCTGACGCGGCCGTCCGTGAGGCCGATCTTCGTGACCATGGCCTGCATCAGCCGCAGATTCTCCTGCCGCTCGAGCGTGTGCTTCATATCCTCCTGATATTTCCGGCGGTCGGCCTGCGCGCGCAGGGAGTAGACGGCCGGGCCCTTGCCGCGGTTGAGCATCCGGTACTGGATGCAGCAGCGGTCGGCGGCCCTGGCCATCTCGCCGCCCAGCGCGTCCAGCTCGCGCACGAGATGGCCCTTGCCGGTGCCGCCGATGGCCGGATTGCAGGGCATGTTGCCCACCGCGTCGAGATTGATTGTGAAAACCGCCGTCCTGAGCCCCAGGCGCGCGCAGGCCAGTCCCGCTTCGATTCCGGCGTGCCCGGCCCCGATCACGGCGACGTCAAAGCTGCCCGCTTCAAATTCCACGGCGATCATCTCCTTTTTGCAATACGCCTGATTATACCAGCCCCGCAGGCCGTTTGCAAGCGCGCGCGTCCCGCGCAGAAAATTTTTCCGCCTCGCCCCGTTCCGACAGACTTTTCCCCGCGCCGGCGGTAAAATCGAAGCACAGCTTATCCAATACGAGCACGGCGCATCCCCGGCGACCCGGCTTTGTGCCCGCCAAATCCCACATCCTTTTCCCCCGGCCATCGGCCGGGGGCCTTTTTATCCCCTCCGCCGCCGTCGCGCCTCAGAATGACAGACGGGGGATTTTGAAGCGAAAAAGGGGCTGCGGAGAGACGGGAGCGGGCGGCTCCTGTTCTTCACAGCCCTGGGTATCTGCGGAGGGAACGTTTATTGCGCGGGGTATTCGTAGACGTAGTAATAATTGTAGCTGGACGAATCGTCGGTCGCGTCGTATTTGACGGAGATGGAGCCGTCGGAATTGTAGTCGTAGGTGAAGATGCTGCCGTCGCCGAGCTGCTGCACGCCGTCCTCATAGAACAGGTGCCGCGTCATATTGCCGTGCTCGTCGAACTGCTCCTGCTCCGTGAGCTGGCCGCCGGAATAGGTTTCCACGGACTTTTTCGTGCCGTCCGGCCGGTACGCCGTCTTTCCCGTCAGCGCGCCCGATTCGTCGTATGCCTCGGACAGGCTGAGCGCGCCGGCGTCGTAGGTGTTCCGGTAGGTCGTCACGGCCGAGGCGGAGCCGGCGGTGCGCGTTTTCTGCGTCATATGGCCGCTGTCGTCGTAGGCGTACGCGTACGTCACAGGCGAGCCGGGCTCGTCATAGGTCACATAGCCGCTGTCCACGCGCCCGTAGGTGGATACATAGCGCGTCATACTGCCGTGCGCGTCGTATTCGTATGCGTTCTCCGTGACCGAGGTGATCTCCCCGTTTGTGGCCGAGAGGATGCGCGCCGCGTCGCCCTGCGCGTTGTAGACCGTCGCGAGGGACAGAACGCCGTTCTTGTCGTAGTCCAGCCGGACCTTCCCGCCGTCCGCGTCCTTCAGATAGGACGAGTAGCCGTAGTAGGCGTCCACCGCGTCGTAGCAGCTCACCTTCTGGTATTCGGTGAGGCCGTCCGTGGAAAACGCGAGCTTTTTGCCGCCCAGATGCTTCAGAAGCCCCGCGTTGGACAGGCCGAGCCATACGAGCATCAGCACGATCGCCGCGCCGAAGATGCAGAGCATCAGAACGGAGCGGTCTTTTTTCGCTTTTTTTCCGGGCTTCGGTTTTTTTCCGGCCATACTGGGTACTTCCTTCCCAAAATATGAGCCGATTATAGCACACGCGCGCGCAAAAGTCCATCCCGCGCGGCTCAGCGGCCGACGGGGCGCAGGCACAGCGCGGCCGCGGTGCGGTCGTCCGGCGCGCCCTCCTTCGCGCTCGCGACGATGCCGGCGGCCAGCTCCCGGGGCGAGAGGCCGGTGTAGGTGCGGATGAACCGCTCGGCCTCCGGCCCCGCCGCGCCGTCCGTCATCAGCGCCAGCAGCTCGCCGTCCGCCAGCGAAAGCCGGATGCACTCCGGCCTGCGCGCCGCGCCGAGGCCGGGAGGCGGCGCCGCGCTGCCGAGCTTCTGCGTGCGCCGGGCGGTGCGGAGATACGACGGCGCCGCGCCCCACTTGTGCAGATACCCCTCGCCCGTCACGAGGCTCACCTGCAGCAGATCGACGGTCGCAAAGCCGAAGCCCGCGAGCACGTCGAGCCCGTTGAGCATCTGCAGCGCGTCCTGCGCGTCGAAGCCCGTGCGGATGAGACCCGTCAGCAGCGACACCGCCGCGGCGCTCTCCTCGCCGGCGCCGGGGCCGGTGCCCATGCCGTCGCACAGCAGCACGTAATACCACTCGCCCGCGGTGAAGCAGCTCCCGCGGTCGCCGGAGACCGTGCTGCCGCGCACGCCTCTCGCGCGGCAGCCGAAATCGGGCAGATACGCCGGCTTCACCGTCGGCGCCGCGTCCGGCTCCTGCGCGAGCCGCTCCAGCAGCCGCGCGAGAAAGCTGTACTGGTCGGCCGCGACGGCCAGCGTCTCGTGCAGGCGGCTCTGGTACTGCCGCCGCGCGAGCTGGTTGTCCAGCTCCTCGTTCACGGCGGTGAGAAAGCCGCCGATGTGGCAGCAGCGCGCGAGAAAGTCCTCCGGCAGATCCTCCTCCAGCGCCTCGCCGCGCGCGAAGATGCGCCCCGCCGCGCCGGAGAGCGCGCGGTAGGTCTCCGCGGCGCACCGCTCCCAGCAGAGGCTCCAGCTGCCGCAGCTGCGGCAGATCTTTTCCGCGGCGCTGTCGAACACGGCGGCGGACGGCGGCGCGGGCGCCTGCGCGCCCGCCTGCGCGAGCGTCCGACCCATGCCGGAGAGCAGCTCCGCGGCGCCGGTCAGCGCGGTCTGCCGCGCGCCGGCTCCCCCGTCCGTCTCCGGGAGCAGCCGGGACAGCGCGCCGCGCGGCAGCAGCAGCGCGAGCGCCTCGCCCGCCATCACGGCGAGCGGGAACGCGCTCTGCGCGCCGCCGGCCCACAGCACGCCCGCGGTCGCGCAGACGAGAAAGAGCGCCGCGCGCAGCGCCCTCGACGGAGTCCTCACGCGCGGGACGAGCAGCGCCGCAAAGCAGAACAGCGCCGTCATGGACGTTTCGCACCGCCACGTCAGATCGAGCGTCAGCCCGCACACGGCCGCGCAGGCGATCGCCGACGGCTCCGCCAGCGCCAGGAACACCGCGCCCGACGCCAGCACCGCGGAGAGCGGCAGCCCGCCGTAGAGCGGGACCGACGACGCGCCCGCGAGCAGGCACACGGCGAGCACGGCCCGGCCCGCGCGGCTTTTTTCCCGCAGCGCCGCGCCGAACTGCCGGCAGGCGGCGGCCAGCAGCAGCACGCCGGCTGCAAAGACGGCGCATTCGGCCGGCGCGAAGCGGGTCTTCATCAGACCGATCAGGCAGACCAGCGTATAAAGCCCCGCCGCGCAGGCGGGGATGAACCAGCGCCGCTGCGCCGGAAGCAGGTCCCGGAACAGGCATCCGCCCGCCAGAATGAGAAAACCCGCGGCGACCGGCTCCAGCGCGGCGTCCAGCCCCCAGAACAGCGCGTAGCCGGCCGCCGCGCCCAGATACGCGCAGACCGCCGGGATGCCGAACGGCAGCGCCGCGGCCAGCGCCAGCGCCAGCGGCAGCGGCCTGTCCAGCAGGGGCGCGCCGGCCAGGACGAACCCGCCGCCCAGCGCCAGCGCCGCGTTTCCCGCCGCAAGCAGCGCCGGCTGCCGGGAAACGAGCAGCCGCAGCCTGCGCGCCCGCTCCGGCAGGCTCCGCCGAAAGGCGGCCTTTTCTTTCATGCTCCCATGCTCCTTCGTGCAGTTTCCCTTATCTTACCATCGGCCGGCGGCGGAATCGGTCGGGAAATGGGACGGGAAAACTTTCGCGCGGAAACCTTCCCGCAGTCCGCGCTTGCATTGCGGCGCGAAAGGCCGTACAATGGTAAAAAATGATTCGGGAGGGACCGGCATGGGCACGGAACTGGAAATCAAATACGCGGTGGACGATCTGCAAAAGCTCGACTGCCTGCTGTGCGACCCGCTGGTGCGGGAGCGGCTGACCGAGAATTACCGCAACATCCCCATGGAGACGACGTACTTCGACACGCCGGACGGCGCGCTGCAAAAACGGCAGTGGACGCTGCGGCTGCGCACGGAGGGCGGCGAGAGCGTCATCACCGTCAAGACGCCGGGCGAGGGCTACGCGCGCGGCGAATGGTCGTGCCGGGAGGCGTATCTCGAGGACGCGGTTCCGAAGCTCGTCGCCCTCGGCGCGCCGGAGGAGCTGGAGACGCTCGTGCGGGCCGAGACGCCGGGGCCGATCTGCTCGGCCAAATTCACGCGCATCGCGGCGGTGCTGCAGCTGGAGGGCGCGCGCTGCGAGCTCTGCGGCGACATTGGCCGCCTCTTCGGCGGCGGGAAGAGCCTCGAGCTGTGCGAGCTGGAGCTGGAGCTGCTGGACGGCAGCGAGGACGCCATGCTCGCCTACGCCCGCCGCCTCGCGGAGAAATACGGCCTGCGCGAGGAGAAAAAGAGCAAATTTGCCCGGGCGAACGCGCTCGCGGCGAAGTAGCGCCCAAAGCGCGGAGCGCATATTTATTCAAATTTATGTATGTTTGCCCTTGCAATTTGACTTCCGATACGCTACAATTCCAGCATGTATTTTTTGTACATTCGGGAGGAGAGAGAACATGTCAGGGGAACATCTTGCGCATCTGCTGTCCATGATTATCTACATGCTGGCCGTGATCGGCATCGGCCTGTACTTCGCCAAGCGGGCCAACCGCAATCCGGAGGCGTACTTCCTCGGCGGCCGGTCGCTCGGCCCCTGGGTCGCGGCGTTCAGCGCCGAGGCGTCCGATATGTCGGGCTGGCTTCTGATGGGTCTGCCGGGCCTGGCGTACTGGTCGGGCCTTGCCAGCGCGAGCTGGACGGCCATCGGCCTTGCCGTCGGCACCTATCTCAACTGGCTGATCGTCTCCAAGCGCCTGCGCCGCTACAGCGTGGCCGTGGACGCGATCACGATTCCGGACTTCTTCTCCAACCGCTTCCATGAGAAGAAGAAGATCCTCATGACCATCGCGTCCGTCATGATTATCGTCTTCTTCACGCCCTACGCGGGGAGCTGCCTCGTGGCGTGCGGCAAGCTGTTCAGCCAGCTGTTCGGGGCGGACTACAACACCATGGTCATCGTCGCGGCGGCGTTTGTGCTCATCTATACGTTTTTAGGCGGCTTCCTGGCCGAGAGCGCGTCGGACTTTATGCAGGCCATCGTCATGATTATCGCGCTCGTCACCGTGCTGGTGCTCGGCGTCTCGGCGGCGGGCGGGCTGAACGCGGTGCTCGCCAACGCGGGTTCCATTCCGGGCTTTATGAGCCTGCTGTTCTCCGCGTCGCCGACCGGCGAAGCCGTGAACGGCGCGGCGCAGTTCGGCGCGGCGGCGCCCTACACGCTGCTCTCCATCGTCTCCACGCTGGCCTGGGGCCTCGGCTACTTCGGCATGCCGCAGGTGCTGCTGCGCTTCATGGGCATCCGCTCCGAGCATGAGCTGACCCGTTCGCGCCGCGTGGCGACGATCTGGGTGGTCATCTCGCTCTCCTGCGCCGTGTTCATCGGCGTCATCGGCCGGGTGCTGTTCCCGGACGTCTACATGACCTACGGCTCCGGCAACACGGAGAACGTCTTTATCCTCATGGCAACGAAGCTCATCCCGCCCGTGCTGGCGGGACTCGTGTGCGCGGGCATCCTGGCCGCGGCCATCAGCTCGTCCGACTCGTACCTGCTCATCTCGGCCTCGGCCATCTCGAAAAACGTCTGGCAGGGCCTCATCCGCAAGAAGGCCTCCGACAAGGAGGTCATGACCGTCTCGCGCGTCGTGCTGGTGCTTGTCACGATCTTCGCGGTCTTTGTGGCCGTGGGGCAGAACAAGGTCATCTTCACGATCGTGGACTTCGCCTGGGCCGGCTTCGGCGCGGCGTTCGGACCGCTCATGCTGTTTTCCCTCTTCTGGAAGCGCACGACCTATGCCGGCGCAATCGCGGGCATGGTCTCCGGCGGCGTGATGGTGTTCGTGTGGAACTTCTGGATCTCCAAGCTCGGCGGCGTCTGGGGCATCTATGAGCTGCTGCCCGCGTTCGTCATCTCCAGCCTGGTGATCGTCGTCGTCTCGCTGTGCACGAAAAAGCCCGACGCGCAGATCGAGACCGAGTTCGACGGCACGCTCAAAAAGGCGTAAATCCGGCTGCGCAAGCCGCATATGTTCAGAATGGCACAATGACAGAGGGCCTGCCGCAAAATGCGCAGCATTTTGCGGCAGGCCGATTTCCAACGCAGAAAGGAGGTGCGCGCAATGAGACAGGAGCTGGACTATCCGATGGTGGACGACAGCCCGGGCGGAAATCAGGACTGGTTTACCGACCGGATGATGAAGCTGGGCGGCTGCGGTGCGGTCTGCGCGTGCGACAGCTGCCTGTTTTTCGCCCGGCAGTTCGGCCTGACGCAAGCCTATCCCTTCGACGCCGCGCACCTCACCAGGGCGGATTACATCGCGTTTTCCAATCTCATGAAGCCGTATCTCCACCCGCGCTGGCAGGGCATCCACAAGGCGCAGATGTACATGGACGGCTTTTCCCAGTATCTGCTCGATCGGGGCGCCGCGGGCGTTTCGATGACGGAGCTGCCCGGCAGCGCCGGCGCGGAGCAGGCGCAGGCCGCGATTGAGGCGTCCCTGCGCCGGGGGCTGCCCGTGCCGTGCCTGATCCTGAACCATCAGAATCCGGCGTTCGAGGACTACGAGTGGCACTGGTTCATGCTGGCGGGACTGGACACCGACGCACCGGACTGCCTGGTGCAGACCGTCACCTACAGCGAAAAGCGCTGGGTCAGCCTGGCGGGGCTCTGGAACACGGGCGTTGAGCGCCGCGGCGGACTGGTGCTGTACGAGCTGCGATAAAAAAAGGCTGCCGCAAAATGCAAGGCATTTTGCGGCAGCTCAGACTGTCAAAGAAGGCCCGGTGGGCCTTCTTTGACAAAAAGATGCAGCCCGCCGCGCGCATAATTTTCGCGGCGTGAGACGCGAAAATTCCACACTTGCGGGCTGTAAAGTGCTTTTCCCGACGTACCAGCCGCCGGGAAAAGCGGATTTAAAATTTTTTGCGCCCGCGGGCGCAAACTCTGCGAGGCTTTTTGATACACTGGGCTGCCGCAAAATGCAAGGCATTTTGCGGCAGCTTCATTTTTTCTCAGTCGGGCGATCTGCGCGGGATCAATAGTTTTCCGGCTTGATCTGGAAATAGGCCTGCGGATGCGAGCAGACGGGGCAGACCTCCGGGGCCTTCTTGCCGATGACGATGTGGCCGCAGTTGGAGCACTGCCAGATCATATCCTGGTCGCGGGAGAACACCAGGCCGCCCTCGACGTTGGACAGCAGCTTGCGATAGCGCTCCTCATGCTGCTTCTCGATCTTTGCCACGCCCTCAAACAGCGCCGCGATGTCGGCGAAGCCCTCCGCGCGAGCGGTCTTCGCGAAGCCCGCGTACATGTCGGTCCACTCGTAGTTCTCGCCGTCGGCCGCGTCGTTCAGGTTCGCCACGGTGCCGGGCACGCCGCCGTCGTGCAGGAGCTTGAACCAGATCTTCGCGTGCTCCTTCTCGTTGCCGGCCGTCTCGGTGAAGATGTTCGCGATCTGCACGTAGCCGTCCTTCGTGGCCTTGGACGCATAATACGAATATTTGATGCTGGCCTGAGATTCGCCCGCAAACGCGGTCTTCAGGTTGGCCTCTGTTTTGCTGCCTTTGAATTCCATGGTTTCAGTCTCCTTTTATTTTATTTGGTACTCTGATTATAGCACGGATTTTTGATTTGTAAATAGGAATCATTCTTATTTTTATAAAATTTGCAGGATATATCCCTTCAGGTAGAGCGACTGCTCGGCGAAGAGCGCGGCGGGGTGGTCGCGGGACTGCAGAAGCGATTCGAGCAGCCGCACGCGGCGGCCGGAATCGGCGGCGGCCTCGCGCAGCATGGCGAGGAACAGCTCCGGCGTCATGAACTGGCTGCACGAGCAGGTGACGAGATACCCGCCGGGCGCGGTCAGCTTCATGCACTGCAGGTTGAGCTCGCGGTAGCCGCGATACGCGCCGTCGAGGGCTTTTTTGCTCTTGGCGAACGCGGGCGGGTCGCAGATGACCGCGCCGTACTGCCGGCCCTCGCGCGCGTAGGCGCGCACGAGGTCGAACACGTCGGCCCGGGTCGTGGTGATGCGCGCCTGCACGCCGTTGAGCGCGGCGTTCTGCCGCACAAGCGCGAGCGCCTCCTCCGACGCGTCCGCGGCCTCCACCGCCTCCGCCCCATAGAGCGCGGCGTGGATGGAGAAGCCGCCCGTGCAGCAGCACAGGTCGAGCACCGTCCGCCCACCCACATAGGGCCGGATGCGCCCCCGGTTTTCCTGCTGGTCGAGAAAATGGCCGGTTTTCTGCCCGTTTTCGATGCTCACGAGCATCCGGGCGTCGTGCTCGCGGATCTCCACCGTCTCCGGCACCGTGCCCCACACGCAGCCCTTGCGCTGCGGAAGGCCCTCCTTTTCGCGCACGGGCAGATCGTCGCGCTCAAAAATCCCCTGCGGCCGGAACAGCGCCGCGAGGATCGCGACGATCTCGTCCTTCCAGCGCTCGAGTCCCAGCGAGACGATCTGGAACGACAGACAGCCGGCAAACTTGTCCACCGTCAGCCCCGGCAGGCCGTCGGCCTCGCCGAACACGACGCGGCAGGAGTCGGAGAAGCCGAGGCTTTGGCGGAACGCCCAGGCCGCCTCGATGCGTCTGCGGAAAAATTCCGCGTCGATCTGCTCGTTTTCGTCCCGCGTGAGCACGCGCAGCGCGATTTTGGAGCGGCTGTTCCAGAAGCCGCGCGCGAGAAAGACGCCCCGGCTGTCCACCGCGTCCGCGATGCAGCCGTCCTGACAGATATCGTCCGCCCAGTCGAGCTGGTTGTCGAAAATCCGGCACGCGCCCGCGCGCACGCCGGCTTCCTCGCCGCGCCGCAGGCACACCTTTGCGTTTGCCATAAAAAGCCTCCTGTGTGGGATGATCCGCGCCTAGCCGATCAGCGCGCGCGCCGAAACGGCGTGCAGGCGGAAGGGCGCGGGGTCGGCGGCGGCGGTGGATACCGCGTGTCCGTCGATCACGAAAGAGCACAGCGAATACGTCCGGCCGCCCAGCGTCAGCGTGTCGCCCGCGACGCAGAAGCCGCCCGGATGCAGCGCCAGCCCCTGGCCGCAGACCTTCATGACGCTCTCCTTCCGCGTCCAGAGCGTGGAGAAGCGGCGCTCCGGCGCGGCGCGCAGCCACGAAAGCTCCTCGGCGGTCAGGATGCGCGGATAAAACGCGGGGTCGATCCCGCGCTCGAGCGGCTCCGCGTCCACGCCGACGGGCAGCGCGCTCACGGCCAGCACGGCCAGCGTGCCGCCGTGCGTCAGGCTGAATTCCGGCCCGTCCGGGATGGCCGGCTTTCCCGCCGCGCCGCGCGCGAGCGGCTCCGTCACGCGCAGAAATTTCCGCAGCAAAAGCCCCGCCGCAAGCGAGCACAGCCGGTCGGGGAGCCGGCGCATACGCAGCACCGTTTCGCGCCGGTCGGACGGCAGAATCGCCAGACCCCGGTCGAAAACCGGCTCCAGCGCGCGCGCGTCCGTATAGTAGAGCTCCTGCATGGCGCACCTCCGTCCCTTTTCCCCATTCTATCAGGTTTTCGCGGGGACGGCAAGTGGCAGTCCGCCCGCAGGCTCCGGCTGCCCGCCGGAAATTATTTTTTATGAAAATAATTCCGGAGGAACAGGCAATATGTAACCGGAAAGTAACCGCCGCATGGTATGATCGGCATAGCAAATGGAGTATTCTGCCCGCTGACGGCGTACGGCAAGCGTATAAAAGCCGGACGCCCCGCCGGCATGGCACGGTGAAGGAAACAAATCATGAAAAAAATAACCGGATGGATTGCGCTGCTTCTGTGCCTGGCCATGGCGCTGAGCCTTTTGAGCGTCAGCGCGTTCGCCGAGCCGGACCCGCAGACGGGCGAAAGCGCCGAGCCGCAGCCGGAGGCCGACGCCCTGGCGGGCCTGGTCCTGATCGAGACCGAGATCCCGATCGGATTGAACGGCGTCGACCACATCGCATACATCATCGGCCGGAACGGACTGGCCAAGCCGAACGCCACCATCACGAGAGCCGAAGTCGCGTCCATCTTCTTCCGCCTGCTGACGGATGAAATGCGGCAGACCTACCTCACGAGCACGAGCAGCTTCTCCGACGTCAAGGCGGGCGACTGGTACAACACCATGGTCGACACCCTGACCGAAATGGGCATCATCAAGGGCTACGCCGACGGCACGTTCCGTCCGAACGCCCCGATCACCAGAGCCGAGTTTGCCGCCATCGCGGCCCGGTTCGACTCGACCGACATCACCGGCAAGTCCGCGAGCTTCACCGACATCGCGAACTGCTGGGCCAAGAGCGAAATCGAGCGCACCGCGATCCTTGGCTGGACGAACGGCTATTCCGACGGCAGCTTCCGCCCGAATAACAACATCACCAGAGCCGAGGTTGCCACGCTGGTCAACCGCGTGCTGCAGCGTCAGCCGGGCACGAAGGACGATCTGCTTGACAACATGGTCACCTGGCCCGACAACATGGACACCACGGCCTGGTACTACCTGGCCATCCAGGAAGCCTCCAACGGGCACGACTACGACAAGTACACCGGCAAGGACGGCAGCGAGTACGAGAAGTGGTCCAAGCTGAAGGACAGCCCCGACTGGACGAAGTACCAGAAGTAAGACCTTTCCCCGCATGACATTCCAGGCACAGCAAAAGAACCCCGAATCGGGCGGCCCCACCGGGCCGCCCGTTTTTTCTCTCCGCCGCCGCGTTCGTAGGGGCCGATGCCCACATCGGCACCGGCAGGCGCGGGCGCATAAAGCGGCTGCGGAGGGAGGGGCGGGCGCTCCTTCCTCGCAGCCGCAGGGGGCGGGCCCCGGCGGGCCCAAAAGGGCAGCTCCCGAACAGGAGCTGCCCTTGAATGTTCATTTCAGAAATTTGCGGATTTCCGCCGGCATGGATTCCGCTTCGCCAGAGATGGTGAAGGTGAACGAGACGCCGTTGTGGTTGGAAAACGCGTCGCACCAGTCGAGAAATTCGCCGATCTGCTCGGTGCCCTTGCAGCAGGAGACCTTGAACAGATTGTCGATAAAAATATGGGAAATGTCAAAATTGCCCGCGTGCAGGCCGCTGATAAAGCCCTTCAGAAACGGATACCCGCCGAGCGAGTATTCCCCGGCGTCGATGAGCCGGACGTGGTGATCGAGGTCGAAGCGCATTGTGCTGCCCTTTTCAATGCAGACCATGCTGCCGGATTCATTCTTCACAGCCGTGTTGATGGCCGCGATGAGCTGCTTGGTCTTGCCGGAGCCCTCGGGCCCCAGAATGAGATTTACCATGGGGCATTCCTCCTTTTGCCTGCAATGAGGCTTTTGGTGACTCTATTGTATCAGTTTCGTTCCGGAATAACAACTGTGGATTTACCCAAACTTCCGCGGCTTTTCTTGGGAAGCTCTGAAGCAGGCCGCCGGTCAGCTCTTGCCGAGAAGTTTTTCCGCCTCGCGCTCGGTGGGCGACGGCGGGCAGTCGAACGGCTCGATGCCGCACGCGCAGGCCGACAGCGCGCCGGACAGCTCGAAGAAATAGAACAGCTCCCCGACCCGCACCGCGTCCGTCTCCGGGCAGTCGATGCTGATGACCGGCACGCCGGCGTTGAAGCGCGCGGCGACCATGCCCTGCGTGACGGCGGCATCCACGTCCGCGACGGTCTTGCCGGCGAGATACCCGAGTCCGTCGTAGTCCTTCCAGTCCATCTCCACGCTGAGCTTGCGCCCGCAGAGCCCGCCCACGGTCAGCACGGTCTCGAACAGCGGGGACCGGCCGGACGCGGCCATGGCGTCCAGCCCGTCCAGCTCGCCGGGCAGGCTCGCGTATACCGGCAGCACGCCCAGCCCGTCGCGGCAGGCGTGGCGGCACAGATACTGCCGCAGCCACAGGCCGAACGCGTCGAGGCTCGGGTCGAACCCGCCCAGCAGCTCCAGGCGCCTGCCGTGCGCGGCCAGCACGCCGCGCGCCCCGGCATAGAGCCAGGCGGGATTTTCAAACGCGCGCACGTCCATCGCGCGGTACGCCTCGGCCGCGCCCTCCAGCAGATCGAGCGGCTCGATGCCGGCCGCGGCCATGGGCAAAAGCGCGCCGGACGACAGCGCGCTCTCGGCCCCGCCCTTCTCGCGCGGCGGCGGCAGCAGCGTGTAGCCCTCCTCCCTGGCCATGCCGCAGAGCGGCGTGCCCTCGGGCGCGGAAACGAAAATGCGCTCCTTGGCCTCGGGGCCGTAGCGGCGCTCCATCATCCAGCGCACGGCGCGCGAAGCGATGCAGGTGCCAAGCCCCGCGCCGTCCGGCGCGACGAGCAGCAGGCTGTAGTCCACGCCGGACAGCAGCTCGCACAGCTCCAGCCAGTCGCGGCCAGAGAGGTTGTCCCCCGTGAACAGCACGCGCGGCTGCGTGCCCGTGAGCGCCCGGCTTCTGCCCAGCAGCAGCTCGATGCCCGCCTTCGCCGCGAGATACGGCCCGCCGTGGCCCGCGACCACGAGCGCGGCGCTCGACTGACGGATCTTGTCCGCCGCCGTGCGGATCGCGTGCAGCGTCCTGGCCGTCACCGAATCCGGCAGGCCGAGGAAGCCCAGAAAGTCGCTGCCGCCGGGCGTGTTCGGCCGCAGACGCTGGTGCGCGTCGAACAGGTCCTTTTCATCCGACAGCAGCTCCGGCAGAGAAATACAGTTCCAGATATTTGAAAGCTCGACGTTGATCATACGCAGCTCCTTTGACAAAGCAGAAGATTTCTGCGCTTAGTATACTACGCTTTGCCCGAAAACGCAAAACATCGGCGGATTTTTTCACGGCGCGGCCGCCTGCAGGCCCAGAATCAGCTCCGAAAGCCCCTCGGCGAAGTCGTGCCCGGCGCGGAGCGCCTCCTGCAGGGTGTTGCCCGTGGAGCCGAATTCCGCCAGCATGGAGCCGGGCGTCTCGTGCTCGTTGAAGCGCTCGGTGCGCAGATCGATGTCCCTGCACAGCCCCGGATACGAGCGGTTGAGCAGCGCCTGGAGCTTGAGGGCGTTCGCCAGATTCTCCTGCCAGTCGGGATGCGCAAGCCCGCCCTCGTCGGTGCCCATGACCAGCATCACCTGCGCGCACGCCTCCCCGTTCACCGTCACGACCGGGCCCGTCGGGCTGCCGCTTGCGTCGGAGGTGGCGTCGCGGTGCACGTCGATCACCATCTGGATGGAGGGATATTTGGCGAGATACCCCTCGATCGTCGTCTCCATGCGGGCATAGGCCCCGTTGTAGCTGGGATAGTCGTTGAGCGCGGTGTCGTGCAGCGTTTCGATGCCGTGGCCCTCGAGCACGGCGGCGATCTCGCTGCCCACCGCGATGACGGAGCGCGCCGGGTCGGAGGTGCGCAGATAGTCCGACGGCGCGTACTCCCAGCCCGCCTCCTGCGTGTACGCCTCCGACGAGTGCGTGTGCACAATGAGGACCTTCGGCCCCTCCTGCGAAAAGTCCAGCTTCGACGCGCGCGTCAGAAGCGCCTGCTTGTCCACGGCATAGGTGCAGGCCCCTCCCACCGCGATGGCGTCCGCCTCCGCGGGGAGAAACGCCGGCGGCGCGGTCTGCCCGGCCGGCTCGTCCGCATCGGCGGCAGGCTCGGCCGTGACGGCGGCAGGCTCGGCAGGAGCCGCGGCGGGCGCGGCCTTTTCGCCGGGCTCGTCCGCGGGCAGCACGCGCAGAAGCCACAGCCGCGCGTCCGGCCGGTCGGACGCCGCGTCCGTATCCGCGATGCGGCCCGTTTCCAGATACAGCATCCACGAGATGAATTCCCGGCTCCCGGCGGTGTCCCGGAGCGCCCGCTCCGCCCGCGCGGCAAAGCCCGTGGCGCACATCACCCGGACCGCGATGGAAAACAGCAGCAGCAGCGTGCAGAAATTGTAAAGTCCCCGCCGATTCATTCGATCACTCCCCGGCATCAGCTTATGTGTGCGTTTTGCCGGAAAGACCCCGCGTTTTTTTCGCGTTCCGACGCTTCCGTTATTGAATTTGACGGGTATTTCGGTTATAATGCTTATAACTATCTGAATCGGGCGGGAGCGGAACGGCTCCCGCGCCGCCGGGGAGGTGCGCGGATTGGGACAGGTTCTGTCTGTGGTTTCCGGAAAGGGCGGAACCGGAAAGACCTCGGTCTGCGCGGGCGTGGCCTCGTGCCTCGCCGCGGAGGGCAAGCGCGTGCTCGCCATTGACGCGGACGTGGGCCTTCGGAATCTCGACATCTCGCTCGGCATGAGCGAGATGGCCGTGCTGCCGTTTTCCAGCGTCATGCGCGGGGAATACGGTCTGGACAAGGCCAGCCGCCACCCCGACATCGACGGGCTCTCGCTTCTGACCGCGCCCGTCACCGAGGAGGCCGAGTCGCTCGAGCCGGCGCTGTTCGGCGCAATGCTCGAAGCGGCGCGGGAGCAGTTCGATTTCATCTTCATCGACGCGCCCGCGGGCATCGGCGCGGGCTTCCGGCTCGCCACCCGCTTTGCCGACGGCGCGATCGTCGTATCGGGCAGCGACCCCGCCTCCCTGCGCGACGCCGCCCGCGCGGCGGAGCTGCTGCCGGAGACGGCGGAGGCCCGCCTGGTCGTCAACCGTGTCTCGTCCCGGCTCTACGCGCGCATGAACGCCACCGTGGACGACGTGATGGACGGCGTGGGGCTGCCGCTTCTGGGCATCGTCCCGGAGGACGGAAGCGTGACCCTCGCGAGCGCGCAGGGCGTGCCGCTCATCCTCTACACCGGCCGCGGCGCGGCATGCGCCTGCCTGCACATCGCCAGGCGGCTTCTCGGGAAAAAGATCAAACTGATGCGCCTGTAACGCAGCGCTGTCTCCGGACAGAAAAGGAGTTGGGAATATGAATATCACCCTCATGGCCCACGACAAGAAAAAGGAACTGATGGTCCAGTTCTGCACCGCCTATAAGAGCATTCTGGCCAAGCACAGCCTGTCCGCCACCGCGGCGACCGGGCGGCTTGTCTCGGAGGCCACCGGTCTGCCCGTCTCGCTGTTTCTCTCGAAGAACCAGGGCGGCCACCAGCAGATCGACGCCCGCATCGCCTACAACGAGATCGACCTCGTGCTGATGTTCTCCGACCCCAACGACACCGACCCCTGGGAGGATCAGCGCATCATCCGCACGCTCCATCTGTGCGACACCTACAACGTCCCCTGCGCGACGAACCTGGCCTCGGCGGAAATGCTGATCCTCGGCCTGCAGCGCGGCGACCTCGACTGGCGCATGATGGTGCAGTCCAAAAAGAATCTGAGATAAAGGATACTCCGACATGGAACAAATCAAACCGCACACGCTCTCCGGCTTTCTGGAGCTGCTGCCCGCGCCGCAGGCGCGGATGGAGGCCATGCTGGACGTGCTGCGCAGAACCTACGCGCTCTATGGCTTCACCCCGCTCGACACCCCCGTGCTCGAGGCCTCCGACGTGCTGCTGGCCAAGGGCGGCGGCGAGACCGAAAAGCAGATCTACCGCTTCCAGAAGGGCGACGCCGACCTCGCCATGCGCTTCGACCTCACGGTCCCGCTGGCCAAGTACGTGGCGCTGCACTACGGCGAGCTGGCCTTCCCCTTCCGCCGCTACCAGATCGGCAAGGTCTACCGCGGCGAGCGCGCGCAGCGCGGCCGCTTCCGCGAGTTCTACCAGGCCGACATCGACGTGATCGGCGACGGGAAGCTCGACATCGCGAACGAGGCGGAGATCCCCTCCGTCATCTACCAGACGTTCACCGCGCTGGGCCTGCGCCGCTTCCAGATCCGCGTCAACAACCGCAAGATCCTCAACGGCTTTTACGAGATGCAGGGCCTCGCGGAAAAATCCGGCGACATCATGCGCACGGTGGATAAGCTCGACAAGATCGGCCCCGACAAGGTACGCCAGATCCTCACGGACGACTGCGGCCTGACCGGCGGGCAGGCGGACGGCGTGCTGTCCTTCATCGCCATCCGCGGCACGAACGCGGAGGTGCTCGCGCAGCTCGGCGGCTATCTGGGTCGAAACGAGCTGTTCGATCTCGGCGTGTCGGAGCTGACCGCCGTGACGAAATACCTCTCGAGCTTCGGCGTGCCCGAGGAGAACTTCGCCGTCGATCTCACGATCGCGCGCGGCCTCGACTACTACACCGGCACCGTCTACGAGACGGCGCTGCTCGACCACCCAGAGATCGGCTCCGTCTGCTCCGGCGGCCGGTACGACAATCTGGCCGAATACTACACCGACCGGCAGCTGCCCGGCGTGGGCATCTCCATCGGCCTGACGCGGCTGTTCTACGTGCTCGACGAGCAGGGGCTTCTGAATCCCGCGCGCCCGGCCTGCCCGGCGGACGTGCTGATCGTGCCCATGACGCAGGAGCTCGGCCCCGCGGCCGAGACGGCGACGTATCTGCGCAGCCGCGGCCTGCGCGCGCAGCTCTACTGCGAGCAGAAGAAATTCAAAGCCAAAATCCAATACGCCGACAAGCTCGGCATCCCATTCGTGGTCTTTTTGGGGGAGGACGAGCTGGCCGCAGGAACGCTTTCCGTTAAAAATCTCGCCTCCGGCGAGCAGGTCACGGTCTCCAAAGAGCAGGCCGCCGAGCTGATCGCCGCCGCCGTCCGGGAAAAGCAGGCCGAACCGGTTATACTGGAAACCTAAAGAAAGAAGGACATCCGCCATGTTTCAGTCCCGTACCCACAACTGCGGCGAGCTGCGGCTCTCCAACGCGGGCGAGCGCGTGACGCTCGTCGGCTGGCTCGAGAACACCCGCGTCGTCGGCAGCAATTTTGCCTTCGTCATCCTGCGCGACTTCTACGGCACGACCCAGCTCGTCGTCGAGAGCGAGGAAATGATGAACGCCTTCAAGGCCATCAACAAGGAATCCACCATCTCGATCACGGGCGCCGTGCGCGAGCGCGCGAGCAAGAACCCGAAGCTGCCCACCGGCGAGATCGAGGTCGTGCCCGAATCCGTCGAGGTGCTCGGCCGCTGCCGCTACAACGAGCTGCCGTTTGAGATCAACCGCAGCCGCGACGCCGACGAGACGATGCGCCTGAAGTACCGCTATCTCGACCTGCGCAATCCCGCCGTCAAAAAGAACATCATCCTGCGCTGCAAGGTCGTCGCGGCGCTGCGCAAGGCCATGACCGACCACGACTTCCTCGAGATCACCACGCCCATCCTGACGGCCTCCAGCCCCGAGGGCGCGCGCGACTATCTGGTGCCCGCGAGAAAGCACCCCGGCAAGTTCTACGCCCTGCCGCAGGCACCGCAGCAGTTTAAGCAGCTGCTCATGACCTCCGGCTTCGACCGCTACTTCCAGATCGCTCCGTGCTTCCGCGACGAGGACGCGCGCGGCGACCGCAGCCCCGGCGAATTCTACCAGCTCGACATGGAGATGGCCTTCGCCGGCCAGGACGACGTGTTCGCGATCCTCGAGGACGTGCTGCCCCCGATCTTCGCGCAGTACGGCACGTATTCGGCCGCGTCCAAGGCGCCCTTCAAGCGCATCGCCTACAACGACGCGCTCGAGCAGTACGGCTCCGACAAGCCCGATCTGCGCATCGATTTTCTCGTGCAGGACATGACCGCCTGCGTCGCGGGCTCGGAATTCGAGCCGTTCGCGAACGGCAATACCGTCAAGGCGGTCGCCGTGACGAACTGCGAGCTGACGCGCAAGCAGATCGACAAGCTGCTGGCCGACGTCGAGGTGCAGGCNGGCCAGAAGCCCTACTGGTTCAAGGTCGAGCCGGACGGCTCGTTCGCGGGCGGCGTCGCGAAATTCGCCGCGCCGCACCAGAAGGAGCTCACCGAGGCCCTCGGCCTCGTGCCGGGCATGTTCGTCGGCGTGACGGCGGGCAAAAAGGCCGCCGCGCAGAAGACGGCGGGCGTGCTGCGCAAGATGCTGGCCGCAGCGGTGCCGGGCCACATGGACAAGGAGCAGTACGCGTTCTGCTGGGTCGTCGATTTCCCGATGTACGAGATCGGCGAGGAATCCGGCGAGCTCGAGTTCTGCCACAACCCGTTCTCCATGCCGGGCGGCGGCGCGGACACGCTCGACAAGGCCATCGCGGGCGAAATCGACCCGCTGACCATCACGGCGCAGCAGTACGACCTCGTCTGCAACGGCGTGGAGCTGTCCTCCGGCGCGGTGCGGAACCACGACCCCGAGATCATGGTCAAGGCGTTCCACCTCGTCCGTCTGGGCGAGGACGACGTCAAAAAGAAGTTCCCCGCCATGTACAACGCGTTCTGCTACGGCGCGCCTCCCCATGCGGGCATCGCCCCGGGCGTGGACCGCATGGTCATGCTGCTGGCCGGCGAGGACTCCATCCGCGAGATCATCCCCTTCCCGATGAACAAGAACGCCCAGGACATCATGATGGGCGCCCCCGGCGAGGTCACGCAGAAGCAGCTCGACGAGCTGCACATCGCCGTGACCGCGAAAGAAGAATAAAAAAACACCGCGGACGATTGACCGGATCGTCCGCGGTATTTTTTTGAAAATAGGGGGGAGAAATGAAAAAGAGGAGAAGAGGAAAAATGAAGAAGTTTTGATTGGTTCTTACAAGTATTAAGATACCGGATAATTATGAACAAAACCAGGTACAAAGTATGAAATTTTTCTGAACTGGAAAGTTTTTTTCAAAGCGCCCCTCCATGCTCCGCATTTTCGCCTTCCCCCCGTCTGTCATTCCTCGCTTTGATCCGAATCTTTCAGCGGATTCGTTTTGGATTCTTCGTCGCTGGCGCTCCTCAGAATGACAGGTGGGATGGTTTCGAGCGTTGTTCCTAACATATTTTCTTTTTCAGCCTCCGCTTGGGGTTACGCCCTCCGGGGGCCACTTCTTTCCGCTCGTGCGGAAAGAAGTGGAAGAAAGGCACGCCAAAGGGAAGGGCTTTTCACAAAGCCGCCCTTCCCTTTGGAATCCCATCCTCCGAAGATTGCTAGCCAGCCGCGCCTTACGCTCCCGTGCGCGACGGGAAATGTCGGAGGACGGCCTGCATGGAGAATTGGCCTGTGGATACGCGGAAACGACCCTATTTGTCATTCTGAGCGCAGCGAAGAATCTTTTTGCAAATTTGCTTTAGTTTCTTCGTCGCTGGCGCTCCTCAGAATGACAGATGGGGCAGTTGGAAGCGTTTCCCCCGACATTTCCATCCGCACGGCTCTGCGCGCGCCGAGCGGAGCGAGGCGTCGCGCACGCGCATCAGCAAGGCGCGCATCGATAACAAGCTTCGGAGGATGAGGGTCCAGGGAGAAGGGCGGCTTTGTAAAAAGCCCTTCTCCCTGGCGTGCTCTTTCTTCACCGTCTTTCTGCACGAGCAGAAAGACGGTGCCCCGCAGGGCGCATCCCACGTCCTAACAAAGCTGTATTCAGTACGTATGAGATTCTTCGTCGCCGGCGCTCATCAGAACGGCGGCGAAAAACCGGCGCTATCCCATGGCGACGCTCTTCAGCAGGCGCAGCCAGAGGTCGAGCCAGCGCAAACGCGGGACGGACTGCGGGGCGACGAGCGGGATCTGCGCGAGCACCTCGCCGCCGGAGCTGACCGTGAGCGTGCCGAGCCGCCGGCCCTGCTCGACCGGGGCGTCCACGCCCTCGTCCACCGTCACCTGCGTCGTCACCCCGGCGGCCTTCGATTTGTCGACGAGCAGCGGCTCGCCCGACGCCGGCACCGGCGTGATCGCGTCCACAGTGCCCAGCGTCACGGGCACCGCCGGGATGGCCCCCTCCGGCGCCGGCGTGACGAGCGCGTAGCTGGAGAAGCCGTAGTTGAGCAGCGCCTTGGCCGACTCGAACCGGTCCGTGCTCGACGCGCCGTGCAGCACCACGGCGATGAGCTCCATGCCGTTTCGCTCGGCGGAGGCCGACAGGCAGTAGCCCGCCGTGGAGGTATAGCCGGTCTTGAGACCCGTCGTGCCGTCGTAGAAGCGCACGAGCTTGTTTGTGTTGGACAGGCCGAACTGCCCGCTGCGCACCGTGTCCATCCAGATGGTCGTGTACTGTTTGATCTGTTCGTGCCGGAGCAGCTCACGCGACATGAGCGCGATGTCATAGGCCGTCGTCAGGTGCTCCGCCGCGTCCGGCTCGTCGTCCAGCCCCGTGCAGTTGACGAAGTGCGTATCCTTCATGCCGAGCTCCGCCGCGCGCCGGTTCATCAGCTCCACAAACGCGCTCTCGCTGCCCGCGACATGCTCGGCCAGCGCCGTGGCGCAGTCGTTCGCGGAGGACACGACCACGGACTTGAGCATGTCGGTCAGCGGCATCTGCTCGTTCTCCTCGAGGAAAACCTGGCTGCCGCCCTTTCCGGCCGCCGCCGCGGAGGTGACCACCGTGTCGTCCCAGCCGATGCGGCCGGAGTCCAGCGCCTCCATCACCAGCAGCAGCGTCATGATCTTCGTGACGCTCGCGGGCGGAAGCCGCTCGCGGTCGTTCTTTTCATACAGGACCGTTCCCGTCGCCTCGTCCATCAGCACCGCGGACGGCACCGCGAGCTCCGGCCCGGCGGCAAATACCGGCGCCGACGCGCCGAGCAGCAGCGCCAGCGTCAGGCCAAGAAGAAGCATCCGCCTGAACATAAAAAATCACCCTTCCGTTTCATCTGGTACAAGCATATGAAACGGAAGGGCTGATTATCACAGCTCAGAAGGCGCCGGCGGCCGTCTGACAATATTGCGCGATTGCGGCATAAAATTCGGAGGCGTCCACGTCGGGCGGCGTTTCGACCGTCAGCGGCTCTCCGAGACGCACACAGAAAAGGCTGAGAATGGATTTTCCGTTGAACATGGCGCCCCCGCCATAGAGCGTCACGGCATAGCACTGACGGTTGGCGAGACCGACAAAGTCGCGGATCTCGGCAGCGCTGTGAAAGACCACGGTTATCTCACGCACGGGAATTCCTCCTGTACAATCGCGGAATTTACGGGTATAATAGACGCGCACTGGTACTTATTATAAGCAATAATTTTCCCGTCGGCTATCCGCAAACAGTCTAAACATTTCACGAAAACATTCGGCATTTTGGTGGTTTTACCTATGAAATTTGCATTTTATACCCTGGGATGTAAGGTCAACCAATACGAGACGCAGGCCATGGAGCAGCTTCTGGCCGAAAAAGGGCACACGCTCGGGCAATTTGACGAACCGTGCGACGGCTACATCGTCAACACCTGCACCGTGACGGGGGTGTCGGATAAAAAATCGCGGGCCGCCATCCGGCAGGCGAAAAAGCGCAATCCCGCCGCCGTGGTTGGCGTGTGCGGCTGCTATTCGCAGACGGCTCCGGCGGACGTGCGCGCGCTCGGCGTGGACGTGCTGGCCGGGACGAGCGGCCGGGAGGAATTTCTCGACAGCCTGATCTCCGCCGCGGAAACGCGCCGGCAGCGCGAGCTCGTGCAGGACGTGTCGAAGCCGCTCCCGTTCGAGCGGCTGCCCGCCGGCGGCCTGCCCGAGCGGACGCGGGCGCTGCTTAAAATTGAGGACGGCTGCGACAACTTCTGCGCCTACTGCGTCATCCCCTACGCGCGGGGACGGGTGCGCTCGCTGCCGCTCGCGGCCGCCGCGGCGGAGGCGCGCGCGCTCAGCGCGGCGGGCTACCGCGAGATCGTGGTCAACGGGATTGAGATTTCCTCCTGGGGGAAGGATCTGGGCGGCGAGCCGCTCGAAACGCTGCTGGCGGCGCTTCTGCGGGCCGTGCCGGAGACGCGCGTGCGCCTCGGCTCTCTGGAGCCGCGCACGGTGACGCCGGAATTCTGCGCGGCGCTGAAGGACTTTCCCAATCTCTGCCCGCAGTTCCACCTGAGCCTGCAGAGCGGCAGCGACGCCGTGCTCCGGCGGATGCGCCGCAAATACGACGCCGCCCGGTACCGGACGAGCGTGCGCCTGCTGCGCGAGGCCTTCCCCGGCTGCGCCGTGACGACCGACCTGATTGTCGGCTTCCCCGGCGAGACGGAGGCCGAGTTCGCGGAATCGCTCGCCTTCGTGCGCGCGTGCGGGCTGTCGGCGTTCCACATTTTCCCCTACTCCCGCCGGAAGGGGACGCCCGCGGCCGCGATGCCGGGGCAGCTCACAAACGCCGTGAAGCAGGAGCGGGCGCGGCGCGCCGCCGAAACGGCGCGGGAGCTGGAAACCGAATATCTGACGCGCCAGCTCGGCACCCTGCAAAAAGTGCTGTTCGAGCAGCCCGAGGACGGCTATTTCGCCGGCCACGCGCCCAACTACGTCAAGGTCTACGTCCCGGACGGGCCGCTGCACAACGAGCTCCGCAGCGTCCGCATCACCGGCCTGTTCCGCGACGGTCTGCTGGGAGAGCTGGCCGGAAACGAAGCGTAACGCGTGAAGCGTGAAGAGAAAACGGGCCGCGCAGCGACTCCAAAATTCTTCACGCTTCGCTTTTTATGCTTCGCACCGCAAGCGCCCGCCGCATTTTTTGCATAGTTCTGCGCAGGAATCTATCTTTACATTTGGAATTTTCGAATTATAATGGAAACATCATGTGAGGAGGAGGCGGTTTTTGCTTGCGGTTCACCAAAATGAACGGCGCGGGAAACGATTTCATCATTCTCAACAACCTGGAAGAGCGGCTCGCGCCGGAGGCGCTGCCGAACATCGCGCGCGTGCTGTGCGACAGGCACCTGTCCATCGGAGCCGACGGCCTGATGGCGGTCGACCGGGCGGAGGGGAACGCGGATTTCAAGATGCGCTTCTACAATTCCGACGGCTCGGCGGGCGAGATGTGCGGCAACGGTGCGCGCTGCATCTGCCGCTACGGCTGCGAGCACGGTCTCGCGGGCGAGCGCCAGACCATCGAAACGCCGGCTGGGATCGTGACCGGCGAGCGGATCGACAGGCGGAACTACCGCGTCCGGCTCAACAGCCCCACGACCGTCCGCCTGCACGAGCATGTGGAGCTGGACGGCAAAACGTGGGAGCTTGCCTACATCGAGCTCGGCTGCCCCGGTCTGCCGCACGCGGCGGTGGAGTATCCGGGTCTGGCGCAGGCCGACGGGCGGGCGCTGTTCGACCTGGGCCGGGCGCTGCGGTACCATCCGTCGTTTCCGAAGGGCGCGAACATCAACTTTTTCGAGCTGACCGGGCCCGACACGCTCTGGGAGCGCACGTTCGAGCGCGGCGTCGAGGATTTCACCTACGCCTGCGGCACCGGCACCGGCTCCGTCGTGACGGCGCTGACGCTCATGGGGCGCGTCTCCGGGCGCGGCGTGCGCGTCCATATGGCGGGCGGCACGCTCGTCATCGACGTCGGGCATGACGGCGGCGCCGTGCAGAATCTGTACCTGACAGGCCCCACCAACGTGGTCGCGTCCGGCGAGGTGCTGGACGAAGAGCTTGCCCTGTAAAATAAAAAAGAGGAAAGCGGGAGAAAACATCATGAAAAAGAACGGCTTTTTCAAGAACTACTGGTTTATCATCTGCATGCTGGTCTGCATCGTCGCCGGCACGATCCTGGGCCTGTGCTGGCCCGGCGCGACCGTGCTCGAGCCCATGGGCACGGTGTTCATCAACGCCATGTTCTGCGTGGTGGTCCCGATGGTCTTCGTGTCCATCTCGTCCGCCATCGCCAACATGAAAACGCTCCGGCGCGCCGGCAGGGTCATGGGCGTCACGATCGTGACCTTCCTGGTGACCGCCGCCATCGCCGCGATCCTCATGTACATCGTGGTCAGCATCATCAACATTGTGCCGGCCAACTTCAGCGTCAAGGAAATGGTGACGGAAACGCAGGAGGTCACCGACGTAACCGCGGGCGATCTGATCGTGAACTTCTTCACGAAGCCCGACTTCTCCGAGCTGCTGTCCCGCCGGGCCATGCTGCCGCTCATCGTGGCCGCGATCCTGTTCGGCTTCGGCGTGCAGATGGCGGGCGGCCCCGAAACCCTCACCGCGAAGGGCCTGGCCGACCTGTCCGAGTGCATCATGAAGGTCGTCAAGCTGATTACCTACTACGCGCCCATCGGCTTCTTCGGCTTCTTCGCCTATCTTGCCGCCACCTACGGCCCGGACCTCATCGGCAGCTACGGCAAGACCCTCATCGTATACTATGTGATGTGCTTCGCGTATATGTTTGTCTTCTTCCCGATCTACGCCCGCTTCGGCGGCGGCAAGCACGGCATCCGGGTCATGTTCCAGCACCTGTTCCGCCCGGCGGCGATGTCCTTCGGCACCTGCTCGTCCGTGGCCACCATCCCCACCAACATGGAAGTCGCCGAGGAGACCGGCATCTCCAAGGACGTCTCCGAGATCGTGCTGCCGATGGGCGCCACGATGCACATGGACGGCTCGGCCATGTCCGCCATCGTCAAGGTTGCCTTCCTGTTCGGCATCTCCGGTCAGGCCTTCGGCACCGGCAAGGCGATTCTGGCCATCATCGTCGCGGTCTTCTCGTCCGTGGCCATGTCCGGCATCCCCGGCGGCGGCGGCGTGGGCGAGCTGATCCTCTGCTCCATCTTCTTCAACAGCTCCCCCGAGCAGTTCGCCGTGGCCTACACCCTGGCCCTCGGCATCGGCGACCTCGTCGATCCTCCCGCGACCATGATCAACTCCGCCGGCGACTACGTCGTGTCCTTCATCGTCTCCCGCTACGTGGACGGCAAGGACTGGCTGGAAAAGAAGCTGGCCGCCGGCAAACAGGCGGTCGACACCAAGAAATAATCCTCTCAAAAACCACCGGTTCCAAAACCGGTGGTTTTTTGCGCTTATCTCCCCCATCTGTCATTCTGAGAAGCGCACGCGACGAAGAATCTAAAGCAAGTTCGCGGCAAGATTCGGAGCAGAGCGAGAAATGACAAACACGGGGCCTGCCCTTCAAATTGCGCGAAAAGAGGAAAGCATCCGGAGATGCTTTCCTCTTTTGGTGACCCGTGCGGGAATCGAACCCACATTACCGCCGTGAAAGGGCGGTGTCTTAACCGTTTGACCAACGGGCCTGGTAGCGGCAATCTGACTCGAACAGATGACACTCCGGGTATGAACCGAATGCTCTACCAACTGAGCTATGCCGCCATAGCGCCAAGCCGCGCGTTCTCGCGCTCTTAGCAGAAAAATTATATAGTAGATTCCCCGTTTTGTCAACTAAAATGTTCTGACAATTTTTCGTATAGCCGCCATGGCGGACGGGAATCCTTTCCTTGGGAGGGATCAGATGGAGCTTTTGAAGGCCGCCGCGCTGGTGATTGCCGGCGGGAGCGTCTATGTAACTGTCGAGCTGCTGTGGCGCGGGCGCTCGCATCCGGGGATGTTCGCGCTCGGCGGGCTCTGCTTTTATCTGCTGGGCTTGTTCGACGAGCTCGCGCCGGGGACGCCGCTGGCCGCGCAGGCCGTGCTGGGCGGCACGCTTGTCACCGTGCTCGAGCTGGTATTCGGACTCCTGTGGAACCGCGGCCGCCGCATCTGGGACTACAGCGGGAAGCCGCTGAACCTGCGGGGGCAGATCTGTCTGCCGTATTTCACCGCCTGGATCGCGCTGGCCGCCGCGGCGGTGCCGCTGGACGACGCGCTGCGGCTGGTCCTGTTCGCCGAGCCCTGGCCGGGCCTGCGCCTGCTGTGAGCGGCCGGGTCGGAGCCGGCGGCGCATAATTCCGCGATCGCCCTTGACTTTTCCCGCTCCGGCTGTATAATCAGACTTCAAGCGGCGATAAGGGGGCGGACATATGACGCGCGATCTTACAAAGGGCAGCCCGATGCGGAACATACTCGGCTTCGCCGTCCCGATTTTTCTGGGGCTTCTGCTGCAGCAGGTCTACAATCTGGCGGACACCGTGATCGTCGGGCGCTTCGTCGGCGCGGACGCGCTGGGCGGCGTGGGCTCGACGAATTCACTCAATTTTCTGGTGCTGGGCTCGTGCATCGGTCTGTGCATGGGCTTTGGGATTCCGGCGGCCAACGCCTTCGGCGCGGGGGATTATGCGCGCCTGCGCCGGTACGTGGCCAATTCCGTCTATGTCTGCGCGGCGCTGGGCGCCGCGATCATGGCCGTGGTGCTGATCTTCTGCCGGCCCATTCTCAGCTCCATGCACACGACCGCCGAGACCTATGACTACGCCTACGGCTACATCCACTGGATTTTCTGGGGCATCCCGTTCGTGATGCTCTATAACATGACCTCCGCCGTCATCCGTGCGGTCGGCGACAGCAAAAGCCCGGTGCTGTTTCTGGCCATCGCGGCTGGCATCAACGTGGCGCTCGATCTGGCGTTCATCCTGATTCTCCGGATGGGCGTCGAGGGCGCGGCGATCGCGACCGATCTCTCGCAGGGCATCTCCGGCGCGCTGTGCCTGATCTATCTGCGCAGAAAGCTCCCGATCCTGCGCATGCAGCCCGGCGATCGGGCCTTCTCCTGGCGCATCGCGGGCCATCTGGTGGAAAACGGCCTGCCGATGGCGCTGCAATACGCCGTCACCGCCATCGGCTCCATCCTGCTGCAGAGCGCCGTCAACGCGCTCGGCACCGTCTACGTGAACGCCGCGGCGCTGAGCGGCAAGCTCTATCAGATGCTGGCCTGCCCGTACGACGCGCTCGGCACCACCATGGCCACCTATGCCGGCCAGAACACCGGCGCTGGCCAGCCCGCGCGCATCCGGCGGGGCCTCGGCGCGGCCATGCTCATCTCCGCCGTCTGCTCGGCCGGATTTTTCCTCGCGGCGCGGTATTTCACCCCGCAGATGTGCGCGCTCTTCCTCTCCGACCCCCAGCCGGACGTGGTCGCGCTCGCGCAGCGGCAGCTGCTGGCCTTCGCCCTGGCCAGCTTCCTGCTGGCCGGCGTGAACGTCTACCGGTTCACGCTCCAGGGCATCGGCTATTCATATCTCGCGATCGTCTCCGGCGTCATCGAGATGATCGCCCGCGCGCTCGCCGCGCTGGCTGTCGTGCCGGCGCTGGGCTTCACGGGCGTGTGCCTGGCCAGTCCGGCGGCCTGGGTGTTTGCGGACTGCTTCCTGGTGCCGGCCTGCTATCTCTGCCTCGGACGCCTGAAAAAGCGGCTGCAGGAGGCGGCGCGCGTCCGCGCGCTTGCCGAGAACGCCGCGCCGTGATACAATGTTGACAACAAACACAAAGCGGGAGGCTTTTTTATGGTTACGATTTCGCAGAGGCTCACCGAGCTGCGCACGCAGCGCGGGCTGAGCCGTCCCGCCCTCTCCGAAGCCCTGGGGCTTCCGAGGATGACGGTGGAAAAAATGGAGCAGGGCCGGCTCACGCCGACCGCCGAGCAGCTGACGAAGCTCGCCGCCTTCTTCGGCGTCAGCGTCCCCTATCTGCGCGGCGAGAGCAGCGACCCCACGCGGATGGACAGCTGGATCGACGAAGCCTACACTGAGCCCGACCAGCCCGCGCCCGCGGCCGCGCCGAGGCGCCCCGCGCAGAAGCCGGCGCAGGACGCCGGACAGGGCTCGATGATGGACGCGCTGCTGTCCAGCGAGAAATTCCGCGAGGCCATGCGCGAGGCCGCCCTGGAGGCCCTGCGCACCCCGGAGGGTCAGGCCGTGCTCGNCANCTCTCGTGCGAAAAGAGCTCGACAAGCGGTAAGGGAACCTTCTGAATAAACCCGGCACGCATCCTGGCGGCGTTTTTAATCAGAGCTTCCTCAGATTTCAGTTGACAATTTCCCCAAAAGCCATTATAATAATTGAGCCTGTCCATGAGACGGGCTATCCTTGCCGCCGGCGCGACCGGCGGCCATATGTCCAGAAGGAGGTGCAACGAATGGCACAGGTTTCCGCAAAGTATGAGGTCCTCTATATCCTCGATCCCGCTCTGGGTGATGAGGCTATCGCGGCTCTCGTGGAAAAGTTCAAGGGTATCGTGACGGATCACGGCACACTGACCAGCGTTGACGAATGGGGCAAGCGTCGGCTTGCTTATCCGATCAACGATCTGCTCGAAGGCTACTACGTCCTCATGACCTGCGATGTCACACCCGAGATGCCCGCAGAGCTCGACCGTGTGTTCAAGATCACGGAAGGTGTTCTGCGTTCCATCATCGTGGCTGTGGAAGAGTAAGGAGGCTCTGATATGTTAAATCATATCGTGATTATGGGCCGTCTTACCCGCGATCCGGAGCTTCGCCGCACAGGCAGCGGAGTCGCCGTCGCTTCCTTTTCTCTCGCCGTAGACCGTGATTTCACGGCGCAGGGCGCGGAGAAAGAAACGGATTTCATCGATGTCGTCGCATGGCGGGGCACCGCCGAGTTTGTCAGCAAGTATTTTACCAAGGGCCGTATGGCCGTGGTATCCGGCCGGCTGCAGATCCGCAACTGGACGGACAAGGAGAACAACAAGCGCCGCAGCGCCGAGGTCATCGCCGACAACGTGTATTTCGGCGATTCCAAGCGCGACGCCGCGCCCGGCGGCTTTGACCAGACGCCGAGCTATCCGTCGTCCTCCTCGTATTCCGCGCCGGCTGCGCCCGCTTCCGCGCCGCACGCCGCGCCCGCTTCTGACTTCTCGATGCTCGAGGGCGACGACTCCGAGCTTCCGTTCTGAACCTTTTCACAAGACTAGAATAGGAGGATTATCATGGCTATGACAAACGATCGTGTCCATCCTCGGAAACGCAAGAAGGTTTGCAGCTTCTGCGTCGACAAGGTCGAGCACATCGATTTCAAAGACACTGTGAAGCTCCGCCGTTACCTGTCTGAGCGCGGCAAGATCCTGCCCCGCCGCACGACCGGTACCTGCGCCGCCCATCAGCGTCAGCTGACGGTCGCCATCAAGCGCGCCCGCCACATCGCCCTGCTGCCGTACGTGGCAGACTGAGCAAATCGATCAAACCGCGCCGCTCCCGTCAGGAAGCGGCGCGGTTAAACTGTCAAAAAAGGCCAAGGCCTTTTTTGACAAAGAGCTGCGGCTCGCTGCGCGCATATTTTGTACGCCAATGGCGTACAAAATCCACACTTGCGAGCCGTAGAGTGTTTTTCCCGACGTACACGCCGCCGGGAAAAACAAGATTGACACTTTATTTGCGCCTGCGGGCGCAAACTCTGCGAGGCTTTTTGACACGCCGACCGCGCCGCCCCCGTCAGGAAGCGGCGCGGTTTTTCTGTCAAAAAACGGCTGCGGCAAAATACGAAGATTTTGCCGCAGCCGTTTTTTTATCAGATATGCGCTTAGCCGAACACGGCGAGCAGGAAGCCCGCGGCGATGGCGGAGCCGATGACGCCGGCCACGTTCGGGCCCATGGCGTGCATCAGCAGGAAGTTGCCGGGATTCTCCTTCTGGCCCTCGATCTGCGAAACACGCGCGGCCATCGGGACCGCGGAGACGCCGGCGGAGCCGATGAGCGGGTTGATCTTGTGATGGGTCAGGGCGCACATGACGTTGCCGCCCCAGATGCCGCCGGCCGTGGAGATCGAGAACGAGATAAAGCCCAGGAAGACGATCTTCAGGGTCTGCGGGGTCAGGAAGTTGGAGGCGACGGTCGTCGCGCCGACGGAGGTCGCGAGGAAGATCGTGACAATGTTCATGAGCGCGTTCTGCGCGGTGTCGGACAGACGCTCGGTGACGCCGCACTCGCGGAACAGGTTGCCGAGCATCAGGCAGCCGATCAGAGGAGCCGTGGACGGCAGGAGCAGGATGACGAAGATGGAGACGATGATCGGGAATACGATCCGCTCGGTCTTGCTGACCTCACGGGTCTGCTCCATCTTGATCTTGCGGTCCGCCTTGGTGGTCAGCGCGCGCATGATGGGCGGCTGGATCAGCGGGATCAGGGCCATGTAGGAATAAGCCGCGATGGCGATGGCGCCCAGCAGATGCGGGGCCAGCTTCGTGGTGAGGTAGATGGCCGTCGGGCCGTCCGCGCCGCCGATGATGCCGATGGAGGCAGCCTCGGGGCCGGTGAAGCCCAGGCAGATCGCGCCGAAGAAGGCGACGAACACGCCGAGCTGCGCGGCCGCGCCGAGCAGCAGGCTCTTCGGGTTCGAGATCAGGGGCCCGAAGTCGGTCATGGCGCCGACGCCCATGAAGATCAGGGACGGATACACACCGCCCTTGACGCCGATATAGAACACGTCGAGCAGGCCGCCCTCATGGATGATGTCCGTGAATGTCATGTGGGTGATGACCTGGCCGGCCGCCGTGGTGAACGGCGTGCCGTTGATGTAGGCATCCCACAGGGCGGGGTTGTACATGTTGGCGCCCGGCAGGTTGGTCAGCAGGCAGCCGAACGCGATGCCGACGAGCAGCAGCGGCTCGAACTGCTTGACGATGCCGAGATACAGCAGCACGCACGCGACAACGATCATGAGGAGGCTCTTCCAGCCGCCGGCCGCGAAGAACGCTGCAAAGCCGGAATCCTGAACCAGCTTCAGCAGAGTTCCGCCGATATCAAATTGCATATCCAGTCCCCCTTACGCCAGTACGACGAGGGGCGTGCCGGTATCGACCACGGAACCCTTGGTCGTGACGACCTGCGCCACGACGCCGTCGCGCGGGGCCAGAATTTCGTTTTCCATCTTCATGGCTTCGAGGATGACCAGAATGTCGCCGGCCTTGACGGAGGCGCCCTGGGCGCAGTTCACCTTCAGAATATTGCCGGGCATCGGGGCCTTGATGACCTCGCCTGCCGCGACAGCGGCGGGCGCTGCGGCCGGAGCGGGAGCGGCGGCCGGGGCAGCGGGGGCCGCGGCGGGAGCCGGAGCGGCCTTTGCGGGCGCATAGGCTTCGTATTCATCGACGAGCATGGCCTGACCGGCCTCTACTTCGACCTCATAAGTCTTGCCGTTGAGCGTGATTTTGTATTTCATTCCAATCAGACCTCCTTGATGGATTTGAATCTCAGTTCGTTGAGGGGCTTGCCGAGCTTGTCGGCGACAATCGCCATGAGGATCGCAGCGTCCTTATCCGAGACGCTGAACAGCTTGAGCATGCCGGCGGAGCCGGGAGCCGCTGCCATCGCGGGGACCGCTGCCTGCACCGCCGGAATGACGGCGGCAGCCGGCGCGGCGGCCGCGGCGGTTTTGCGCTCGCGGCTGGAGACATTGATCTTACCGGCAATCATGACAACGATCATCAGGAAGATCAGACCGACAAAGACGACCAGATAGCCCAGCAGGCCCACGATACCGGCGGTTCCGATACTGATGTGCTCCATCGCTTGATTGACCAAAAACATTCCGCCGCCCCCTTACGCTTCTTCGATCACGTATCTGACGACGTTCTCTTCCTTGGCCTTGCGCTGCTCGAAGAATTTCTTCGCCTGATCCGGGAAGCAGATATAGCTCATGATGTCCTCGTCCGAACGGGCCAGATCGCCGAGCGCCTTCTTCGCGTTGGCGAAATCCTCGCCGGTGCGCTTGCTGTCTTCCACGCGGCAGTCAACGGGCTGGCCGCCTTCGCCGAGGATCTTGGCCTGCAGCTCTGCGCTCACGGGCGCGGGAGCCTTGCCGTATTCGCCCTTGAAGTAGGCCTTGACCTCCTTGGAGATCTGCTTGTAGCGCTCGCCGAGCAGCACGTTGGTCACGGCCTGGTTGCCGACCATCTGGCTCAGCGGGGNGACGAGCGGAGGATAGCCCAGGTCCTTGCGGACGGAGGGGATCTCCTTGAGCGCCGCGTCGAACTTGTCCATGGCCTTCATGTCGGTGAGGTTGGCGATCATGTTGGAGAGCATGCCGCCGGGGACCTTGTATACGAGCGCCTGAGAATCGGTCGCCAGGCTCTTGGGGTTGATGGTGCCGGCGTCGATATACTTCTGCTTGATGGGCTTAAAGTAGCTGTTGACCTTGTTGATGGCGTCCTCGTTGAGGCCCGTCTCGATGCCGTACTGCTGCAGGGCGTAGAACATCGTCTCGGTGGCGGGCTGGGAGGTGCCGTTCGAGAAGCAGGAGGTCGCGCAGTCGATCACGTCGACGCCCGACTCGATGGCCTTGGTCAGGGTCATATACGCCATGCCGGTCGTGCAGTGGGTATGCAGAATGATGGGCATGTCGCCGAGCGCGTCCTTGATGCCCTTGATGAGACCCTCGGCCTCGAACGGGCTCATGGTGCCGGCCATGTCCTTGAGGGTGATGGTCTGGAAGCCCATCTTCTGGAGCTCCTTGCACATCTCGATATATTTCTCAACCGTATGCACCGGGCTCTGGGTATAGGAGATGCATCCGGAGGCAATCGTGTTTTTGGTCGCGTATTTCATCGTCGCGTCGAGCGCGGTGCCGAGGTTGCGGAAGTCGTTGAGCGCGTCAAAAATGCGGATGATGTCGATGCCGTTCTTGATGGACAGCTCGACGAATTTCTCTACCACGTCGTCGTGATAGTGCTTGTAGCCGAGCAGGTTCTGACCGCGAAGCAGCATCTGCAGCTTCGTGTTGGGCATGCTCCTGCGGATGCCGCGCAGCCGCTCCCACGGATCCTCGCCGAGATAGCGCAGGCAGGAATCAAAGGTAGCGCCGCCCCAGCATTCCACCGAGTAGTAGCCGGCTTTGTCCATGACGGGCAGGATGGGCTCATAGTCGGAATACGGCAGGCGGGTCGCCATCAGGGACTGGTTGGCGTCGCGGAGCACGGTTTCCGTGATCTGGACTTTTTTCATTGGTACGCCTCCTATTTTCATTCACGCAGGACTTCTCCGCGTGTTGTTGCCAAAGAAAGAGGACGCGGCCGCATCACACCGGATGCGGGCCCGTCCCCGGCCGCGCTTCTCCCCGCGGCGGGGAAAGGCGTGCTGCAGTTGCCCACAGCACGCCTGCTGTACGATTCAGTTGCGGCTTACAGGATGGGGCCGGCGGCGACGAGCTTCTTGCCCTCGGCGTTTCCTTCGTACTTGACGAAGTTCTTGACGAACCGGGAGGCCAGATCCTTTGCCTTCGTATCCCATTCGGACGCGTCGGCGTAGGTGTTGCGCGGGTCGAGGATGTTGGTGGCGACGCCCGTCAGCTCGGTGGGTACCTCAAAGTTGAAGTACGGGATGGTCTTGGTGGGCGCCTTGTCGATCGCGCCGGACAGGATCGCGTCGATGATGCCGCGGGTGTCCTTGATGGAGATGCGCTTGCCCGTGCCGTTCCAGCCGGTGTTGACGAGGTAGGCCTTCGCGCCGCTCTTCTGCATTTTCTTGACGAGCTCATCGGCGTACTTGGTCGGATGCAGCTCGAGGAACGCCTGGCCGAAGCAGGAGGAGAAGGTCGGGGTGGGCTCGGTGATGCCGCGCTCGGTGCCAGCCAGCTTCGCCGTGAAGCCGGACAGGAAGTAGTACTTGGTCTGCTCCGGGGTCAGGATGGACACCGGGGGCAGCACGCCGAAGGCGTCGGCGGACAGGAAGATGACCTGCTGCGCATCGGGCGCGGAAGAGACCGGGCGCACGATGTTTTCGATATGGTTGATGGGGTAGGAGACGCGGGTGTTCTCCGTGACGGACTTGTCGGCGAAGTCGATCTTGCCGTCGTGGTCCAGCGTGACGTTCTCCAGCAGGGCGTTGCGGCGGATGGCGTTGTAGATGTCGGGCTCGGAGTCCTTGTCGAGGTTGATGACCTTGGCGTAGCAGCCGCCCTCGAAGTTGAACACGCCGTTGTCGTCCCAGCCGTGCTCGTCGTCGCCGACCAGCAGACGCTTCGGGTCGGTGGACAGGGTGGTCTTGCCGGTGCCGGAGAGGCCGAAGAAGATGGCGGTGTTCTTGCCGTTCATGTCGGTGTTGGCCGAGCAGTGCATCGAGGCGATGCCCTTGAGCGGCAGATAGTAGTTCATCATGGAGAACATGCCCTTCTTCATCTCGCCGCCGTACCAGGTGTTGAGAATGACCTGCTCGCGGCTGGAAATGTTGAAGGCGACGCAGGTCTCGGAATTGAGGCCCAGCTCCTTGTAGTTGTCGACCTTCGCCTTGGAGGCGGTGTAGACGACGAAATCGGGCTCGAAGCTCTTCAGCTCCTCCTCGGAGGGCTGGATGAACATGTTCTTGACGAAATGGGCCTGCCAGGCGACCTCCATGATGAAGCGGATGGCCATGCGGGAATCCTTGTTCGCGCCGCAGTAGGCGTCCATGACGAACAGACGCTTGCCGGACAGCTGCTTCTGCGCCAGCTCCTTCATGAGCTTCCAGGTGGATTCGCTCATGGGATGGTTGTCGTTCTTGTACTCGGGCGTGGTCCACCACACGGTGTTCTTGGAGTTCTCGTCCATGACGATGTACTTGTCTTTGGGCGAACGGCCGGTGTAGATGCCGGTCATAACGTTGACGGCGCCAAGCTCGCTGATCTGGCCCTTTTCAAAGCCTTCCAGTCCGGGTTTGGTCTCTTCGGCAAACAGCGTTTCGTACGAAGGATTGCGCACGATCTCGGTCGCGCCGGAGATTCCGTATTTGCTCAGGTTGAGTTCAGCCATTGTATATAAACCCCTTTTCTAAAAAAATACAAAAACACAAATCAGTGAAAGCCAGCTCTCACCAAATAGCAGTATATCACGGTTTCGCCCCGATATCCACTGTTTTTTCGTTAAAAAATCGTATAAATAAATTTTTATCTATTTTGCCAGTTTCCGCTGTTTTCCGTCCGCTTTTTTCCTTCGGAATCCGGCAGAAACGACGAACCGCGGCGGGCCTTTCCGGGCAAAAAAAGCGGCCGCCCCGGCGGGCGCGGGGCGGGGAACGATCCCCGCTGCGCTCGGAAGGGCGGCGCTGTTTTCAGACGCGTATTTTACTTCGCGTATTCCACGGCCTTGGTCTCGCGGATGACGTTGACCTTGATCTGGCCGGGGTACTCGAGCTCGGATTCGATCTTCTTGGCGAGGTCGTGGGCCAGCAGGATCATGCTGTCCTCCGAGACCTCCTCGGGCTTGACCATGATGCGGACCTCGCGGCCCGCCTGGATGGCGTAGGCCTTCTCGACGCCCGGGAAGGAGCTGGTGAGCTCCTCGAGCTTCTCGAGTCTGCGGATATAGTTCTCGACGTTCTCGCGTCTTGCGCCGGGACGCGCGGCGGAGATGGCGTCGGCCGCCTGCACGAGGCAGGCGATGATGGTCTGCGGCTCCACGTCGCCGTGGTGCGCCTCGATGGCGTTGATGACGACGGGGCTCTCCTTGTACTTCTTGGCGAGCTCCACGCCCAGCTGGACGTGGCTGCCCTCCATCTCGTGATCGACGGACTTGCCGAGGTCGTGCAGCAGGCCCGCGCGCTTCGCCAGCGTCACGTCCTCGCCCAGCTCGGAGGCCAGCAGGCCCGCGATGTTGGCGACTTCGATGGAGTGGTTGAGCACGTTCTGGCCGTACGACGTGCGGTACTTCTGGCGGCCCAGCAGCTTGATGAGCTCGGGGTGCAGATTGTGGATGCCGGTCTCGAAGGTGGCGCGCTCGCCCTCGGTTTTGATCGTGTGCTCGACCTCGCGCTTGGCCTTTTCCACCATGTCCTCGATGCGGGTGGGATGGATGCGGCCGTCGGCGATGAGCTTCTCGAGCGCCAGGCGGGCGACCTCGCGCCGCACGGGATCGAAGGACGAGACGGTGATGGCCTCGGGCGTGTCGTCGATGATGAGATCGACGCCCGTGATCGTTTCGAGGGTGCGGATGTTGCGGCCCTCGCGGCCGATGATGCGGCCCTTCATCTCATCGTTGGGCAGCGGCACGACCGAGACGGTGGCCTCGGCGGTGTGGTCGGCGGCGCAGCGCTGGATGGCGGTGGTGATGATCTCTCTCGCCTTCTGGTCGGCGTCCTCCTTGAGCTGGGCCTCGATCTCCTTGATCTTCATGGCCGTCTCGTGGCGGACCTCCGTTTCGACGTTCGAGAGCAGCAGGTTCTTGGCGTCCTCCTCGGACAGGCCGGAGATCTGCTCCAGACGGGTCAGCTCGTCCTTTTTGAGCTTCTCGACCTCGTCGCGCTGCTGCTGGATCTGGGAGATCTTCTCCTGGAGGTCCTCCTCCTTCTTCTCGTAGGAGTCCAGCTTCTTGTCGAGCGTTTCCTCTTTCTGCTGGAGCCTGCGGTCCTGCTTCTGCAGCTCCGCGCGGCGGTCTTTTACTTCCTTTTCGTATTCGGTACGCGATTTATGGATTTCTTCCTTTGCTTCCAGCAGCATCTCGCGCTTTTTGTTCTCGCCGCCTTTGATGGCCTCGTTGATGATGCGCTTGGCCTCGTTTTCGGCACCGCCGATCTCTTTTTCAGCGACGTTTTTGCGATGGAGCTGGCCGACGAAGAAGAACACCAGCCCTCCGACGAGAAAACCTGCGACGCAAAGGATAATTGCCAATGCAGTTGTTACCATAAGTTGCGGACACACCTCCTGTTCTGTATTGATTTGGGTATTGCCTGGGACTGAATAAGTCAAGCCGCTGCGGGCTCCCCGAAAGCCCGCTGCGGGCTATACTGATCCTAGGCTACATTGTACTGTTTCACGCAAAGCGTGTCAAGAAAGATTTCTGGAAAAAAATTGCGCGCAAACGCAGTCAATCGCCCCGAAAGCCAAGCATTTCAGACAAAACAGGGCTTTGGAGGCGATTGACTTTTCTTCGCGGTTGTGGCAACATACTACTATAAATGTGAAGAGGAAAAATGCTTCGGACGGCCGCGAAGCCGCGGCGCATTTTCACGCTTCACCGAAACGGAGGCTTGCGCCATGAAAACCTGTGTCAACTGCGGCCGGGAATACCCGGACGAGGAACCCTGCTGCCCCGGCTGCGGCGTGCGGCCGGATTTCGAGCCCGCGCTGCTCGCGAACATCGCAGACGAGACGGAGCTCGGCATGGCCGCAGAGCTTCTGGAGCAGGCGGGCATACCCTACTACGCGAAAAAGCGCGAGAACGGCGAATACCTGCAGATCGTTCTGGGCCGCACCATGTTCGGCACCGAGCTGTACGTGGACCGGCGCGAGCTGGAGCGGGCAAAGGACGTCATCGGCGTGCTGGGCGGGCAGGAGCCCTTTGACGAGGCCGCGCTCGAGCAGGCCGTGGAGGACTGTCCGGCGCAGCCCGACGAGCCGCCCGCCCGCGGCAATTACCGGATGTTTATCTGGTTTCTGGCCGTGTTCGGCCTGTTTATCCTGCTGGTTCTGCTGCTGCGCGCGCTGTCGTAACGGGCGCTTTTCATGATATCGCTGCGCGATATTGAAATTCATCGCGCAGCGATTCCTTCACGCTTCACGCTTCGCTGTTTTTGCCAGCTCTCTGCGCAGCAGCGGGCACAGGCGGGTGCCGAGCAGCGCCGTCACGACGATCTTGAGGCAGTCGCCCGGCAGATACGGGATCATGGCCATCATCAGCAGCTTCGACGCGCTCAGGCCCTTGCCCATGTAGGCGTTCAGAATGACCGCGATGTACGGCATGCCGACGAGGTACAAAACGCCGAGCCCCGCGAGGCAGGCCAGCAGCAGATGCCAGAAGTCCTGCTTCTTCTCCGACAGCTTTCCGATGACCCAGGCCGCGGGGATGAGGCCGAGCAAAAAGCCGAACGTCGGCTGCAGCACGTAGGAAAAGCCGCCGCCGTTGGCGAAGATGGGCAGACCGACCAGGCCCAGCAGCACGTAGACCGCCTGGGACGCCGCGCCGTATTTCCGGCCCAGCAGCACGCCCGCCATGGCCGTGAAGAAAAATTGCAGCGTGATCGTCGCGAACAGGAACTGAAAATGGAGAAACGCTCCGATGGCCGTGAGGGCGGCGAACATTGCCGTCAGGATGAGATCGCGAAGTTTCATAAGAGCCTCCGATTGTAAACTTTATTTTTCTAAAGCAGTTTACAATCGCATCTTAGCAGAGTATGCTGGAAAAATCAAGGGCAATCCCACACAATTCCAGGCGCGGAATTGCGCCGTCAGATTTTTCGTTAAGGGAGTCGGAACATGTCTATGCTGAAGGAAGAAGTTCTGCGCCTGCTGCGCGGGCAGGAGAAGCCCGTCTCGGGCGAGCAGATGAGCGCGGCGCTCGGCGTGTCGCGCGCGGCCGTGTGGAAGGCCGTCGCCGCGCTGCGGGCGGACGGCTACGGCGTCGAGGCGTCCACCCGGCTGGGGTACCGGCTCGTTTCGGCGCCGGACCGGCTGGACGGCGCCGGCGTGCTGGCCGCGCTGGGCGAGCACCCGTGGCGCGGGCGCGTCGTGGTGCTCGAGTCGGTGGACTCCACCAACAACTACCTCAAAAAGCTCGCCGCCGAGGGCGCGCCCGAGGGCACCGTCGTCATTGCCGACCGGCAGACGGCCGGGCGCGGGCGGCGCGGGCGGACGTTCGAGTCGCCCTCCGGCGTGGGTGTGTACTGGTCGGTGCTGCTGCGGCCGCGGGCGAAGCCCGAGCAGCTTCTGCACCTGACGGCGCTCGTCGGCACGGCGGCGTGCAGCGCAGTGGAGTCGGTCTGCGGCGTGCGGCCCGGCATCAAATGGACGAACGATCTCGTGCTCGGCCGGCACAAGATCTGCGGCATCCTCACGGAGCTGTCGCTGGAGGCCGAGTCGCGCGAGGTGGACTATGTGGTCAGCGGCATCGGCATCAACTGCAACCAGACGGCCTTCCCGGAGGAGCTGCGCGGCATGGCCGCGTCGCTGCGCATGGAAACGGGCAGGCCGGTCGATCGCTGCGCGCTCGCGGCCGCGCTGGTCCGGGAGATCTGCCGGATGAACGAGACGATGTTCTCGCAGAAGGAGGCCTGGCTGCGGCGGTTTGCCGGCGACTGCGTGACCGTGGGGCAGGACGTGCGCGTCGTGCGCGGGGACGTCTGCTATCCAGCGCACGCGGACGGCATCGGCCCGGACGGCGAGCTGCTCGTCACCCGTCCGGACGGCACGCGCGAGGCGATCAATTCCGGCGAGGTCTCCATCCGGGGCATGTACGGGTATCTGTAGGACAGATGGCGCGATTTGTCTGAAAAAATATGATTGTGATTGCAAATTCCCGAAAAAAAGTATATACTGATTACAAATTCTATGCGGGAGGTATCGCAAGATGAAACTGGCAAAGCTGATCCTGAGAATCACCGCCGGCCTGATGATCGTCGTGGGCGCGGGTCTGGCCATCTACACCTACTGGGACGAGATCACCGCCTTCTGCAAGGGCCACTGCCCGTGCAGAAAAAAGAGCGCCGAAGCGGCTGACTACGCGGACTGAAGAGACTGAAAAATGTCATCCTGCGCAAAGCGGCGAAGGATTCCGTCCCGAATAACGGGCGGAGTCCTTCGCCGCGCGCAGGATGATTTTTTTATCAGCAGGCCGCGCCGCGGAGGAGCGATCCATCAGAGTCCGTCCCCGCGGGCCGCGCATTTCCTGCGCGGCGCCGGACGGGAGGAAATCCAAACAGCTCCCTGCCGCAGCACGGCCAGGGAAGAGAGAAAACAGACGGGTCCGGCCCTCCGCAGAGGCGGAGCTGAAAGCCGGGAGATCTCCGGCGCCGGAAAGCGGCAGGCCCGCAAAACGGCATTCAGCGCAGCAGGCGCTGTACAACCGGCCGTCGGAACAGGACCGCGCATCGCCCGGCCGGAAATCCGGTTCCCTTTCGTTTCTTCCTTCCGCGCATATTGTACCCCGCGCGCGGGCCGGTATTCATCCAGTTTCCGGAATTTTCGCGGCGGTTGACAATCACGCGGGGATTGATTAAGATAAAGCTGTCCGTAAACGCGGATTGCCCGATATGCGGGGCGTTTCGCGGCCCCGGGACGCAATACGACAGCGGGAAGACTGATATATGGAAAAATTTGAGAATCTGACCGAGCGCAGGCTCGATACGCGGCCCATTTATGACGGGAAGATCCTGCATGTGCGGCTGGACACGGTGGAGCTGCCGAACGGGAAAACCGCGGCGCGGGAGTATCTGGAGCACGGCGGCGCCGTGTGCGTGCTGCCGCTGCTTTCGGACGGCACGGTGCTCATGGAGCGGCAGTACCGCTATCCCATGGAGCAGGTGATCCTGGAGATCCCGGCGGGCAAGCTCGACTCCCCCGGCGAGGACCCCGAAAAGGCCGCGCGGCGCGAGCTGCGCGAGGAGACCGGCGCGCTGGCCGGCGAGCTCACGAGCCTCGGCATGTTCTATCCCACCTGCGCCTACTCCAGCGAGGCCATCCACATGTATCTCGCGCGCGAAATCACATTCGGCGAGCGCGAGCTGGATGAGGACGAGTTTCTGAACGTGGAGCGCATCCCGCTCGCGGAGCTGGCGCACGCCGTGCTGGCGGGCGAGATCCCCGACGCCAAAACGCAGGTGGCCGTTCTGAAGGTTTACTGCATGCTGCAGAAAAATATGATTTGAGGAGCTATCGATGATGAAAAAATTCTTATCCCTGCTGCTGGTCCTCGCGCTGGCGCTCGGTATGCTGGCTGTGAGCGCCATGGCGGCGGATGCGGCCGTCACGACCGCGGCCGCCGCGCCGACCGCGACCGTCACGGCAGGCGGCAAGACGATCGTCTCGTCCGCCGCCGCGCAGGAACAGTACTACGCCTCGTATTTTAAAGATTACAACTGGTACGGCCCGACCTCCAAGCCCGTCAACGGCGAGACCGCCCTTGCGGCAAAGACGCCGGTCTATACCTACGCCCTGCCCGAAGGGACCTCGAGCGTCACCGTCTCGTTCCCGGAGGCCACCAGCCTCTACGCCTACGAAAAGAAGGCCGAGGGCGAGCTGGAAAGCTGGATCGCCGGCTACTGGTCCGCGGCCGGCACGAGCTATACCGTCGCCTTCGGCGCGGCCAGCTCGGCTGACGACAAGACCAAGACCATGACCATCGACCAGAACGTCTACACCTTCAACACGATCTGCCTGTACGTGCAGAGCGCGAAGGACGGCAGCCTGCAGTACATCCTCGAGTTCACCGAGCCCGGCGCCGTCGCGAAGTCTCCGTTCGCGGACGTGGCGACAACCGCCTGGTACTACAAGGACGTGCTGGCCGCCTCCCGGACGAAGATCCTGACGGGCACCTCCGACACCGCGTTCTCCCCGGACGCCGTCATGACGCGCGGCATGCTCGTCACGGCGCTCTGGAACCTCGATGGCAAACCCGCCGCCAAGGCCGCCGCGTCCTTCTCGGACGTCGCGGACGCCGACTGGTTCGCCAAGGCAGCCGCCTGGGCCTCCGAGAACAAGATCGTCCTCGGCGCGAACGGGAAGTTCGACCCCAACACGGCCGTGACCCGCGAGCAGTTCGCGGCGATCCTGTACCGCTACGCGAAGTATAAGAATTACGACGTCTCCGTCGGCGAGGAAACCAACATCCTCAGCTATGACGACGCGTTCACCATCAGCGAGTACGCCATCCCCGCGATTCAGTGGGCCTGCGGGGCGGGCATCCTGAACGGCAGCGGTACGGCGCTTCAGCCGAAGGCCGGCGCGAGCCGCGCCCAGGCCGCCGCGCTTCTCGTCCGCTTCGCCGCGTCGTACGTAAAATAGCGGCGCGCCGGAGTCCGGAAGCAGGCAGATTGCGTCCTGTCCGCAGCCAGTAAACCTTATTGAGCAGTCGCTTTCCTATGGGGGAATGGGGTGAAAGGCCCCGCGAGTCGGTCACCGTGAAGCCGCCGTGCGCGGATGAGTCGGGATACCCGGAAGCGCTGCCGTTTCTGCCGAAACCGGAAACTGCGCCGCAGGGGCCGCCGCCTGATCGCGGCGGCGCCCTCCCGTCTGTCATTCTGAGGCGCGAAGCGACGAAGAATCCGCATCCAGGCCGTGCGCCGGAGAGGTTCTTCGGCCCGTCGGCCTCAGAATGGCATTTTTTACTGCCGCGCGGACGGGCACGCCCGCGCGGACACACGAAGTCTGTGAGGCCGCAAATGGATTTCTATCTTTCCACCATCGGCGCGGACGCCTGCGAAACGGCGCGGGAATTCGGGCTCGGGCTGGAGCTGGCGCAGTTCTGCACGGCCGAGAACCTCGACCGGCGCTGGGAGGCCGTCCAGCCGGAGCTCCGGCGCTGCCTCGCCTCGGCCGGCCGCTTCACGCTCCACGCGCCGTTCAACGAGCTGACGCCCGCCGCCATCGACCCGCTCGTGCGGGAGGTGGCCGACAAGCGGTACAGGCAGGCGCTCGCGCTGGCGGCGCGGCTCCGGGTCCGGAAAATCGTCGTCCACGCGGGCTACACGCCGCTCATCTATCACCCGGTCTGGTTTTACGACCGGAGCGTCGAATTCTGGGGCCGGTTTGTCGAGGCCGTGCCCGACGGCACGGTGCTGTGCCTGGAAAACGTGATGGAGCCGCGGGCGGATTTCATCACGGACATCGTGCGGGCCGTCGGCAGCGCGAAGCTGCGGATGTGCCTGGACGTGGGACACGCCAACTGCCGCGTGTCCGAGGAGCCCGTCGCCCGCTGGATTGAAAAATCCGCGCCGTATCTGGCGCACGTACACCTGCACAACAACGACGCGGACGCGGACCTGCACCGGCCGCTCACGGAGGGCACGCTCGACATGGCGGCGCTTCTGCGGCAGCTGCCGGCGGACGTCAGCTGCGCGCTGGAGGTGCCGCGGTGCCGCGAATCTGTCCTGTGGCTGAAGCAGCAGGACTTTTTATAGGGAGCACAGACATGCAGTACACGGAAGAAACACTGAACACGCTGCTCGGGCAGATCAAGGGCCCGGACGAGTCCGCCATGGCGGCCGCGCGGGAGCGGCAGGCGCAGCTTGCCAAGCCGCCCGGAAGACTGGGGCTGCTGGAGGACATCTCCGTCCAGCTCGCGGGCGTCACCGGAGCCGTCAAAAACGAGATCCGGCCCACGCGCGTCTATGTGCTCGCAGCGGACAACGGCGTGGCCGCGGAGGGCGTCTCCTCCGCGCCGCAGTCGGTGACGCTCGCGCAGTCGATCAATCTCACGCGCGGCCTCACGGGCGCGTCGTCGCTGGCGCGGTACTTCGGCGACGGCCTGGTCGTCGTGGACATGGGCATCGCGGCGGACTACCGCTGCCCCGCGATCGTAAACCGCAGCCTCGGCAGGGGCACGAAAAATCTCTGCCGGGAGCCGGCCATGACGCGCGCGCAGGCCGTGCGCGGCATCCTGACCGGCATGGAGCTGGCGGCGCAGGCCAGGCGCGACGGCGTGCGGACGCTCGGCGTGGGCGAAATGGGCATCGGCAACACCACGACCTCGTCGGCGGTGCTGGCGTGCCTGCTCGGCCTCCCGGCCGAGGCCGTGACGGGCCGCGGCGGCGGCGTGACGGACGCGGCCTTTGAAAAGAAAAAACGCGTCATCGAATCGGCGCTCGCCCTGCACCGGCCCGACCCCTCCGACCCGACGGACGTGCTGGGCAAGGTCGGCGGCTTCGATCTGTGCGCGATGACGGGCGTGTTCCTCGGCGCGGCGCACGAGCGCCTGCCCGTCGTGGCCGACGGGCTCATCTCCGTCACGGCGGCGCTGTGCGCGGTGCGGCTGTGCGGCGCGGCGCGGGCGTATCTGTTCCCGTCGCACATCTCCTGCGAGCCGGGCTACCGGCTGGCGGCCGACGCGCTCGACCTGAAGCCCTGGCTATCGCTCGGGATGCGCCTGGGCGAGGGCAGCGGGTGCCCCATCGCGTTCCGGGTGCTCGAGGCCGCCTGCGCGGCCATGAACGGCATGGCGACGTTCCCCGAGGCCGCCATCGACGACAGCTATCTCGCGGAAATTCGGGAAGGGGACAGCTTTACGGTATGATCTGGTTTTTATCCGGCGGCGCGAAGAACGGCAAGTCCACGCTCGCGCAGCAGCTCGCCAAGTCGTGCGGAGGCGGGGGGCCGCTGTACTACCTCGCCACGATGATTCCGCACGACCGCGAGGACGACGCGCGCATCGAAACGCACGTCCGGGCCCGCGCGGGCTGGGGCTTCACGACCGTGGAATGCGGCGCGGACATCCTCTCCGCGCTCAGAACCGCCGACCCGTCGGGCTCGTTCCTGCTCGACAGCGTGACGGCGCTGCTGTCCAACGAGATGTTCCCCGCGTCCGGCGCGCCGGACGCCGCCGCGCCCGGCCGGGTGGCGGCGGAGCTGGAGCTGCTGGCGCGGTCCGTCCGGAGCATCGTGCTGGTGAGCGACTATCTCTATGCCGACGCGGCGCGCTACGGCGAATGGACGGAGCGCTACCGCGCGGGGCTGGCGCTCGTCGACCGGCGCCTGGCCGCGCTCGCCGACGGCGCGGCCGAGCTGTGCTGCGGCTGCGCCTGGTGGTACAAGGGAGGGTTTTCGGAATGAAACGGCAGCTGACCGCCTTTTTCATGGCCTGGGGCATGTTCTGCTCCATCCCCTGCCCGTGCAAAAAATGGGACGAGGCCGCCCGCCCGTGGATGATCGTGTACTTCCCGGCCGTCGGACTCGCGGTCGGGGCGGTCTGGGCGCTGGCCGCGCGGCTTTTCGGGCTGTGGGGCTTCACGGGCCTGTTCGCGGCCGCCGTGCTGACGGCGATCCCCTATTTTCTCACGGGCTTCGTGCACCTGGACGGCTTTCTCGACTGCTGCGACGCGATTCTGTCCCGGCGCGAGCTGGCCGAGCGGCAGCGGATTCTGAAGGATCCGCACGTCGGCTCGTTCGCGGTTCTCGGCGCGTGCTTTCTGTTCCTCGGCGTGTTCGCGGCGTTCGGAGACTTCGACTGCGGAAAATGGCGGGCGCTGCTCCTGATTCCGGTGTGCTCGCGCTGCGTGACGGGGCTCGCGGTGACGTGCCTGCGGCCCATGGGGANGAGCCAGTACGCGGGCGGCTTCCGGGCGGCGCGCAAGACCGCGCAGACGTGCGTCCTGGCGGCGCTGCTTTTGGCGGCGCTCGCGGGGAGCGTGCTGCTGGCCGGGCGGCCGGGGCTCTCCGCCGCCGTCTGTGCCGCCGGCGCGGCGCTGTTCGTCTGGCGCGGCGTGCGCCAGCTCGGCGGCATGTCGGGCGACATTTCCGGCTTCGCCCTGACGCTGGGCGAGGCGCTCGGCGTCGCATCGCTGCTGTTTTTATAGGGAGGACGATATGGAACTCATCATTGGCGGCGCGTATCAGGGCAAGCGCGACTGGGCAAAGGCGCGCTTTTCCCTCGCGGACGCGGATATTTTCACCTGCGCGGGGCTGGACGTGGACTGGACGAAGCGCTGCGTCTGCCATCTCGAGCGGTTCACGCGCGCGTGCACAGAGGCCGGGCTCGACCCGCGCGAGGTCTGGGATTTCGCGGCGTCGAAGGACAAAATCCTGATCGCGGACGACGTCTCCTGCGGCGTCGTGCCGACGGACAGCCTGACGCGCGCCTGGCGCGAGGACACGGGCCGCTTTCTCACCCGGCTCGGCGCCGAGGCCGGCGGCGTGACGCGGATTTTCTGCGGCCTGGCTCTGAGGCTCAAGGGATGAGGCGGCTGGTGCTCATCCGCCACGGCAGGACCGAGGGCTCCGACCGCCGGCTGTACTACGGCGAGACCGACCTGCCGCTGACGCCGGAGGGCATCCGCGAGCTGACCGCAAACCGGGCCCTGTACCCGCCCCTTTCGGGCTGCCACGTCTATACGACGGGGCTGCTGCGCACGGAGCAGACGCTCCGCGCGATCTACGGCGACGTGCCGCACGACACGCTGCCGGGCTTCCGGGAGATCCGCTTCGGCGTCTTTGAGATGAAGAGCTACGACGAGCTCAAGGACCGCGCCGACTACCAGGCGTGGGTGTCGGGCGACTATTACGCGAACGTCCCGCCCGGCGGCGAGTCGTTCGCGCAGGCCGAGGCGCGCGCGGCGGAAACGCTCGCGGCGCTGCTGGCCCTGCCCGAGGACGCGCTCGTCGTCGCGCACGGCGGCACGGCGGTCGCCGTGATGGGCCGCCTGTTCCCGGAGGAGGGCAAGACGCAGTACGACTGGGTGCCGCGGCCCGGCGCCGGCTACGCGATCGACCTGCAGGCACACGCCTACCGGCAATTCCCGCGCTGAGAGATTTGCCATTTTCCGTCCGGTATGCTATACTTTTTTTATTCAGCGAAATCGCCATGATTACCGGACCGGAACGGAGGTATGAAATGAAACGTATTTTTTCCGTGATTTTGATTCTGGCCCTGCTCGCCGGGGTCTGCGCCGTCCCCGTGTCGGCGGCCGCCGTGACGGCGGATAACGCGCTGACCGACGCGGCGGCGTATCTGGTCAAGGCCGTGCCCAAGCCGGAGCACGCCTATGTGGGCGGCGACTGGACGGTGCTGGCGCTGGCCAGAAGCGGCCGCTCCGTCCCGGACAGCTACTTCGCCGGTTACTACGCCGCCGTCGTCACGCAGGTGCAGAGCAGCAAGGGCGTGCTGAGCGAGAGCAAATACACCGAGTATGAGCGCGTCGCCCTCGCCCTCACGGCCATCGGCCGCGACCCGACGAACGTGGGCGGCTACAACCTGCTGCTGCCGCTGGGCGACTACGACAAGACCGTCGCCGTCGGCGTCAACAGCGCCTGCTACGCGCTTCTCGCGCTCGACGCGGGCAATTATCCGATCCCGGTCAACGCCGCCGCCGCGAAGCAGGCCACGCGGGAGCTCTACGTCGCCTGCATCCTCAACCGCCAGCTCAAGGACGGCGGCTGGGCCATGAGCGGCGAGAGCGCCGACCCCGACATGACCGCCATCGCCCTGCAGGCCCTCGCGCCCTACCGCAGCAACGCCGCCGTAGAGAGCGCCGTCTCCGTCGCGCTCGACTGCCTGTCGAAGATCCAGAACAGCGACGGGGGCTTCACCTCCTGGGGCACCGTGACCTCGGAGTCCGTGAGCCAGGTGCTGCTGGCCCTCACGTCGCTCGGCGTATCCGTGACCGACAGCCGCTTCGTGAAAAACGGCAAGTCGGCACTCGACGCGCTGCTCGCCTTCTATATCGCGGGCAGCGGCTTCCGGCACAGCGCCGCAGCCGACCTCATGGCGACCGAGCAGGCCGTCATGGCGCTCACCGCCGTCGAGCGGGCCGCCGCCGGCAAAAACAGCCTCTACCGGATGTCCGACGTGACCGCCGCCTCGGGCGGCGGCAGCCAGACCGGCAGCGCCGTCAAGCCGCTGACCGTTTTAAAGCCGGACACGACCTTCTCCGACATCCAGGGCCACGCGAACCAGAAGGCCATCGAGGCGCTGGCCGGCTACGGCGTCATCAACGGCATGGGCGGCGGCCTGTTCGCGCCCGACGCCACCATGACCCGCGCGCAGTTCGCCAAGATCGTCGTCTCGGCGCTGAGCCTCGCGCCGGAATACCGCGCCACCTTCACCGACGCGCCCATGAGCGCGTGGTACTCGGCCTATGTGGACACCGCCGCGGCCTACGGCATCGTCAAGGGCATCGGCGCGGGCAAGTACAATCCCAACGGCACCATCACCCGCCAGGAGGCCGCGACCATGGTCGCGCGCGCGGCCGCGCTCTGCGGGGCCGACACCGCCCTGGGCGCCGACGCCGCCCGCAACATCCTGTGCGTGTTCTCCGACTATACGACCGTCTCGTCCTACGCCGCGTCCTCCATGGCCTACTGCTACAAAAGCGGCATCCTCGACGACAGCGGGCTGACGATCCAGCCCGGCCGGGCCGTCCTGCGCTGCGAGATCGCCCAGATGCTCTACAACCTGCTCATCCAGGCCGACCTGCTGCAATAGCCCGAAAAAATCCCGCCTGCCGCAAGATGCCGCGCATCCTGCGGCAGGTTTTTTGCGTCGGTTTCCCGCTTTTCCGCGCCCATCCGTCCTTTTCCGGGCGGAACGGAGGCGTTTCGATTAAATTTTTCTGTTCGACGGCGTTCGACAGTGTTTCTTCCCCCGGATGTGTAAGATGATCGTGGAAGGCAGAACCGAATATATGGTAGACGCAGCGAAGGGGTGAACACAAAATGCAGGAACTGGCACAGGAGTATCTCGTCTTGTTCAGGGCCGTGGCCGAGGCCGAGGAGGCCTTGCGGGCGGTCCGGGAGAAGCTGATCGAGGCCGAGCAGCTCGCCGAGGAGCTGTATCTGGAAAAGGAGTGAACCGAACACGAAACCAACAGAACGAAGGACGAATCATCGGTAAAAAAACAAAATAACAATAAAAGCGACGCCTCTGCGTATGATTTCTAACATACTGCGCGCCGCAGTACGGCTATAATGAGGAAAATGCCGCATTGCGATCAAACGCGGGGTGTGGTAAGATGATACTGAAAAAAGCCGGAGACGGCTGAAAACGGAGGCTTGCAATTATGGAACAGTACGACGTTGTCATTCTCGGCGGCGGGCCGGGCGGTTATCTGTGCGCGGAGCGCGCCGCGCAGGGCGGACTGAGGGTTGCGCTTGTTGAGAAGCGCGCGCTGGGCGGCACCTGCCTGAACGAGGGCTGCGTGCCCACCAAGAGCCTGCTCTACTGCGCCAAGCAGTACGCGGCGGCCAAGCACGGCGAGAGCTACGGCGTGCACGCCGAGAACGTCACGTTCGACCACGCGGCGGTCATCGACCGGAAAAGCCGCGTCGTCAAGACGCTCGTAGCCGGCGTCGGCTATACGATGAAGACGCATTCGGTCAAGGTCTACAGCGGCGAGGGCAAGGTGATCGGCAAGGACGCCGCCGGCCTTGTGCAGGTGGACGCCGCCGGCGAAACCATCACCGCCAAAAATCTGGTGATCGCCACCGGCTCGTGCACCGTGGTGCCGCCGATTCCGGGCGTCAAGGAGGGTCTGGCCTCCGGCTTTGTGATGACGAACCGCGAGATTCTCGATCTGCGCGAGCTGCCGAAGACGCTCGTGTGCATCGGCGGCGGCGTCATCGGTCTGGAGATGGCGTGCTACTTCGCCACCGTCGGCGTCAAGGTCGTCGTGGTCGAAATGATGCCGAAGATCGCCGGACCCACCGATCCGGAAATCTGCAGCATCCTGATGAAAACGTATAAAAAAGAGGGCATGGAGTTCTGCCTCAACGCGAAGGTGGAATCCGTCACCGCCAACAGCGTCTGCTACTCCGACGCCGCCGGCAAGCATGAGGTCCCGTGCGACCGCGTGCTGCTGTCCGCCGGCCGCCGCGCCGACACCGCCGGCTCCAACATCGAGGCGCTCGGCCTGGAGATGAACCGCGCCGCCATCGTCACCGACGAGCATCTGCTCACGAGCGTGCCGAACGTCTACGCCGTGGGCGACTGCAACGGCAAGCTGATGCTGGCCCACACGGCCTACCGCGAGGCGGAGGTCGCCGTCAACCACATCCTCGGCATCAAGGACCGGATGGACTACTCCATCGTCCCGTCCGTCATCTACACGACGCCCGAGGTCGCGGCCGTCGGCGAAACCGAGCAGAGCGCGAAGGACAAGGGTCTCAACGTCAAGGTCGTCAAGGCGCCCATGATGTTCTCCGGCCGCTACGTGGCGGAGAACCTGAACGGCGACGGCTTCTGCAAGCTCATCTACGATCTCGACCATCACTGCCTCGTGGGCGCGCACATCGTGGGCAACTACGCCTCCGAAATGATCTACGGCGCGGCCATGATGGTCAACTCCAAGCTGCCCATCCAGCACCTGACGAAGATCGTCTTCCCGCATCCCACCGTCTGCGAGACGATCCGCGAAGCGCTGTTCATGATCTGACGCGCGGCCGAAGGACAAAAGCATAAACGGGCTGTGAAGAACCGGAGCGCTCCGCTCCGTTCCCTTCACAGCCCTTTCTTTGCCTCCCCTGCCTGTCATTCTGAGAAGCGCCGGAGGCGAAGAATCTCATACGTACTGCGTATAGATTTGTTTTGGACGGGAGCTGCGCCCTGCGGGGCACCGTCTTTCTGCTCGTGCAGAAAGACGGTGAAGAAAAAGCCCTTCCCTTTGGCGTGCCTTTCTTCCTCTTCTTTCCGCACGAGCGGAAAGAAGAGGCCCCCGGAGGGCGTTCTCCCGGCGGGTATTCTGCGGGATAAAAAGGAATCGCTCCGCGGGCGGGTGCGCGCGGAGCGATTCCGAAATTTATAGTGACCAGTCGATCGGCTGTTCGCCGTTTTGAACCAGGAACTCGTTGATCCGGCTGAACGGGCGGCTGCCGAAGAAGCCGCGGTAGGCGCTCAGGGGACTGGGATGCGGGCCTTGCAGGATCAGGCGCGGATGGGGCGAGGCGGCGGCGGACACCGCTTTTTTCTGCGCCTGCGCGCCCCAGAGGACGAACGCCACGGGCTGCGGCAGGCCGGCGAGCGCGTCCACGGCGGCGTCCGTAAAGGTCTGCCAGCCGAAGCTGCGATGGCTGTTCGCATGCCCGGATTCGACCGTCAGCACGGTATTGAGCAAAAAGACGCCCCGCTCCGCCCATTTGACCAGGCAGCCGCTTTGGGGCGCGGGAAGGCCGAGGTCCGCCTGCAGCTCGGCAAAGATGTTGCGCAGCGACGGCGGCAGCGGCACGCCGGGCGGTACGGAAAAGGCCAGCCCCTGCGCCTGCCCCGGCTCGTGATAGGGGTCCTGGCCCAGGATGACGGCCCGGACGCGCTCCGGCGGCGTCAGGCGGAACGCGGCGAAGACTTCGTCCTCGGGGGGAAAGACGGGCCCGGCCTCGCGGGCCGCACGAACCCGACGCGAAAGCGCGTCAAAATACGGCTTTCGCGTTTCGTCCTGCAGCAGGGGGGCCCAGAGGCCAAGCGAATCCGTGTTCAAACGGCGCCCCGCGCAGCGATGGGCCGGGTCTCCTGCTTCTGCGGCAGCGACAGAACGCTGAGCTGGCAGCAGTAGACGTCCTCGCCGTCCCAGGTGTCGCCGGTCGGGTGAAAGCCGAATTCCTCATAGAGATGCTTTGCGCGCACGTTGTCGTGCGCGGTGGAAAGATAGACCTCGCGGCAGGCGTACTTGCGCTCCATCTCGCGCAAAATCAGCTCCAGCGCTTCCGCGCCGTAGCCGCGATTCTGGTAACGGCTGTCGATCATGAAGCTGCACAGCTCATAGAGCTTGCGGCTCTCGCACCAGCCGTACATCGTGAAGCCGATGATCGTCTGGTCCTCCTGAATGGCCTTGATCGTCCAGCCGTTTTCATATTCGGCCTGCACCATCGACCACGCGTTGGAGTAGATGAACCGCTCGTCGAGCGTATGCGCCTCGTTTTCATTTGTGGTGAGCTCCAGGACTGCTTCCCAGTTCTTTTTGGTAATGTTGATCAGCCGCAATCGGTGTATCATAAAAAAAACATTTCCTTTCAAAATCTGTTTTCCGCCGCCATTATAGCACATCCTCACAGGAACACAAGTAGGAACTTTCGCATATTCTGCACAGAGGTGATTTTTTTGAAGATCGTGGTTGCACAGCCGGGTCAGACGCTCGAATCCATCGCCCTCGGCAGCGGTCTGACCCCGGAGCTGGCGGCGCGCTACAACGGGCTCGCGCCGCCCTGGCCGCTCGCCGCGGGGCAGAGCCTGCTGCTGCTGCGCCCGCGCAGGCTCCACACCGTCCGGCCGCGGGAGACGTTTTACCAGCTCTCGGCGCGGTTCTGCGTGCCGCCCCTGGAGCTGCTGCGGCTCAATCCGAATCTCGGCGGCGTGCCGCGCGTCGCGCCGGGGCAGACGCTCGTGCTCGCGCTGGAGGGCTGCCCGGCGCGGCCGGCCGCGGCGGACGGCTACGCGTATCCGTTCGTGCAGCGGAGCGTTCTGCGCGGCATTCTGCCGTATGCCGGCTGGCTGACGCCGTTCACCTACGGGCTCGGCGAGGAGCCGGGCACGCTGGTGCCGCCGGACGATGCCGGGCTCGTGCAGCTCGCGCAGGCATACGGCGTGCGGCCGCTGCTGCACCTGTCCACGCTGACGGAGGACGACACCTTCTCCGCCGCCCGCGCCGAGGCGGTATTCCGGAGCCCCGAGGCGCAGGAAAAGCTGGCCGGCGCGGTCTGCGCGCAGATGGTGCGCGGGGGCTACGGGGGCGTGGACGTGGATTTTGAATACCTGGACGGCCAATACGCCGCGGACTACGCCGCGTTTCTGGGCCTTCTGCGCGGGCAGGTGCACGCGGCCGGCGGGCTCCTCATGGCCGCGCTCGCGCCCAAGACCTCCCGGACGCAGCCCGGCCGGCTCTACGAGGGCCACGACTACCGGCTCGTGGGCGAAAACACGGACGCGGTGCTGCTCATGACCTACGAATGGGGCTACGCCTACGGCCCGCCGATGGCGGTCGCGCCGGTCAGCTCGGTGCGGAAGGTGCTCGATTACGCCGTGACGGAGATCCCGCCGCAGAAGCTCCTGCTGGGCTTTCCCAACTACGCCTACGACTGGGCGCTGCCGTTCGAGCAGGGCGTCACCCGCGCGCGGCTGCTCGGCAACGAAGAAGCTCCGCTGCTCGCGGCGCGGAATGGCGCCGCCATCGCCTTCGACGAAGCCGCGCAGACGCCGTATTTCCGCTACGCCGACGACGCGGGTGTGCAGCACGAGGTCTGGTTCGAGGACCCGCGCAGCTGCCTGGCGAAATTCTCGCTCGTGTCCGAGTACGGCCTTCTCGGCGTGGGCTTCTGGAATTACATGCGCCCGTTCACCGCCTGCTTCAGCATGCTGGACCGGCTTTTCTCCATCGCGCGCTGCGCGCCGCAAATTTCTTGACACGGCATGGGCGGCAGATTATACTGAACTCAGCACAGAAGGAGGATGCACACGATGAATGCTTCCAAAGTATACTTTACCGATTTCCGCTGCCGCGAGGGACTGAACCGGCAGCAAAAACTCGAGAAGCTCTGTATCCGGGCGGGATTTGACAAAATTGACTTTGACGGCAAATTTGTCGCGATCAAGATCCATTTCGGCGAGCTTGGCAACCTGGCATTTCTGCGGCCCAACTATGCCAAGACCGTCGCAGACATGGTCAAATCGCGCGGCGGAAAGCCGTTCCTCACCGACTGCAATACACTCTATGTCGGGAGCCGCAAAAATGCGCTCGATCATCTCGACACCGCGTATCTCAACGGCTTCTCCCCGTTCTCGACCGGCTGCCACGTGCTCATCGCCGACGGCCTGAAGGGCTCGGACGACGTCGAGGTGCCCGTCGAGGGCGGCGAATATGTGACGGCCGCCAAGATCGGCCGCGCGATCATGGACGCCGACATCGTGATCTCCCTGACCCACTTCAAGGGCCACGAGGCGACCGGCTTCGGCGGCGCGCTCAAGAATCTCGGCATGGGCAGCGGCTCGCGCGCCGGCAAGATGGAGATGCACTCCGCCGGCAAGCCCGTCGTCGATCAGTCCCTGTGCATCGGCTGCCGCGCCTGCGCGAAGATCTGCGCGCACGACGGCCCGCAGTTCGCGGACGGCAAATGCACGATCGACCACAGCAAGTGCGTCGGCTGCGGCCGCTGCATCGCCGTCTGCCCCCGCGACGCCATCGAGCCCGCGAGCGACGAGACGTTTGAAAACCTCAACTGCAAGATCGCGGAGTACGCGAAGGCCGTCGTCTCCGGTCGGCCGAGCTTCCACATCTCCATCGTCGCGGACGTGTCGCCCAACTGCGACTGCCACTCCGAAAACGACACCGCCATCGTACCGGACGTCGGCATGTTCGCCTCGTTCGATCCGGTCGCCCTCGACATGGCCTGCGCCGACGCGGTCAACCGCCAGCCGGTGCTGTCCGGCAGCGCCATCACCGACAACTGCCTCGAGCACGACCACGACCGCTTCCACGCCGCCCACCCCGACACCCACTGGCAGTACGCCATCGCCCACGCCGAGAAGATCGCGCTCGGCTCCGGGCAGTACGAGCTGGTCCAGCTGTAAGCCGCCTGCATGAGGCTGCCGCCGAAGTCTGACGCGTCACCGCGTATGTGACTTCGCGGCAGCCCATTTTTTTCCTTCCCGCGCCCTTTTTCATTGACGCGCCCGACTTTGTGCAGTATAGTATTGTATATAAATTTACCTTCTTCGGCGGGATTTGCCGGTATTTGAGACGGAAACAGAGATGATTTCCATGAAAACAAGCGAAGACACCGCGCTTCAGGCCATACTCGACCGCATCCCGACGGGCGTCTGCGTCTATCGGAAGCAGGGCGGGGAGATTCTGTGCATCGCGGCCAACGTCCGCTGCGCCGCCATGCTCGGAATGTCCCGCGAAGAGCTGCTCGGCAAGCCGTTCGAGGCCTTCTCCTCCCTGCTCCACCCGGACGACCGGGCGCGGTTCCGGGAGCAGGCGGCGGCGCTGCTGAACGGGACGCACTGCCTGACCGGCGCCTGCCGCGTGTGCGGCGGGAAGTCGAGGCAATACCGCTGGCTCCATCTCGACGGGCAGCTCGCCGGACAGGCGGAGGGCGAGCAGCTGCTCTACTTCACCTTCACCGACATCAGCGAGACGGTCCGCGCCAGACATGCGCTGGAGCTCAGCCGGCAGGCCATGAATTCCATTGTCCGCTACGCGCCGGGCGGCGTGTTCGTCTACTCCGCCGAGGAGGACGAGGAGTTCTCCTTCGTCAGCGAGAACATGCTCGCCATGCTCGGCTATACGCTCGAGGAATTCCGGCTGAAATTCCGCAACCGCTTCTCGCTCATGGTCTATGAAAAAGACCGCGAGGCCACCCTCCGGACCATCTGGGAGCAGATCGCCGTCGGCCCGTTCGACACCTGCATCTACCGCATCGAGAAAAAGGACGGCACGCTCATGTGGGCGCACGACGAGGGCCACATCGTCACGGACGAGAACGGCAAGCGCTGGTTCTACGTCGTGATCGTGGACATCACCGCCTCGGAGCAGACCAAGAGCAGTCTGGCCGGGCAGAACGCCGAGCTGCGGCGGCTGGTCGATTCCATCCCCGCGCGCATCGTCGTGCTCAAAAATCACGCGGGCACCGTCAGCATCGTCGCCGCCAACGGCTATCTGTCCAACGACCGGGAGCTGCGGAAGGGCGGGATCGTCGGCCTGAGCGGGCAGCCGGTCCTGGAGCTGGCCGCGCCGGAGGACCGGGAGCAGGCCAGGGATTTCTTCGCCCGGCTGTTCGCGCTGGAGCGGCTGCAGGACGAGCAGATCTTCCGCGTGTCGAACGCGGACGGAGGCTTCGGGTGGGTCCACTGCAGCGCGCTCGCCACCCCGCAGGAGGACGGCTCCGTGCTGGTCTACGCGGTCTTCACCGACGCGGCGATGCAGAAGGCCAAGGAGGACAGCTTCAACCGCACCCTTCAGGAGCTTTTGACGACGAATCCGGACGCGCTGTGCACCTTCCGGCTCAACCTCACGAAAAACCGGTGCAGCGACGGACACGGCACCTCGGAATACATCCGCCAGATGCTCGAGGCCGACACGGTGGACGGGCTGATGGAAAAATTCGCGGCCATCATCCTCGACCCCCGGCAGGCTGCGGAATTCCTGCGGGATTTCAGCCGGGAGCGGCTGCTCGGACAATACGCCGGCGGAAGCGACCGGCTCGAGGTCACCTACCGCCGTCTGACCGACAGCGGCAAGGCGCTCTGGGTCACGACGTATTTCCACATTCTGCAGAATCCGTTCACCGGCGACATCGAGGCCATCGCCTACTCCGTGGACGCGGACCACGCCCACAAGGAGGAGGAGATCCTTGCGGTCATCACCCGCGAGGAATACGACTGCATCGGACTGATCGACACGGCGGGGGACGAGACGACCTATTATTACGTCTCCGAGAGCTATGCCGCGGCCGCCGGGCCCGGGCCGGAGCATTTCGGCGCGCGCGTGCAGGCCATCGCGCAGACGCTCCCGACCGAGCTCGAGCGGAAGCCGTTTATCGAGGCCATCGGCCTGGACGCGGTCCGCCGCGCGCTGGAGAGCCGGTCTGTCTACACCTACTCCTACACCGCGCTGGGGCGGCGCAAGCAGCTCAACTTCCGCTATCTCGAGGCCGACCGCCGGGAGATCATGTTCACCCTCGCCGACGTCACCGAAACCTTCGAGCACGAGGAGGCCGCCGCGGAGCAGCTGCGCCGCGCGCTGCTCGCCGCGGAGAAGGCCAGCGAGATGAAAACCGACTTCCTCGGCAACGTCAGCCACGACATCCGCACGCCGCTCAACGCGATTCTGGGCTACAACCTGCTGGCCATGCAGGTCCCCGGCACGCCGCCGCAGGTCATGGACTATCTGCGCAAAACCGAAACCGCGAGCGACACGCTGCTCACGCTCATCAACGACACGCTCGATCTGCAGAAGATCGAGACGGGCACGGTGGAGCTCAAGCCGGTGCCCGTCAGCTGCGGCCAGGTCATCCGCGAGATCGTCACCTCCGTGCAGCCGCTGATGGACAAAAAGCACATCACCTTCGTGCTCGACAACAGCCGCGCCGTCATGGCGACCATCAGCGTGGACCTGCTGCGCGTACGCGAAATCTTCATCAACCTTCTGTCCAACGCGATCAAGTTCACCCCCGAGGGAGGGCGGATCGAGTTCATTGTGGAATGTCTGCGGCTCGAGCCCGACAGCGTGTACGACCGGATCACCGTCCGCGACAACGGCGTCGGCATGAGCGCGGATTTCATGGAGAAGATGTTCGAGCCCTTTACGCAGGAGCGCACGCCCGCGACCGCGGCCGTCGGCGGCTCGGGGCTGGGCCTGTCCATCGTCAAGCGCACCGTCGAGCTGTTGGGCGGCCGGATCGAGGCCCGCAGCCAGCCCGGCGCGGGCTCGGAGTTCTCGGTGTACCTCCGCTTCGAGCGGCTGGACGACGCGCTCCCGGCGAAAAACGGCGCGCCGGGTCCGGCCGACAGCGTCCGCGGGCTTCATCTGCTGCTGTGCGAGGACAACGAGATGAACGCGGAGATCGCGACCCGGATTCTGCAGATGAACGGCGCGGACTGCGAGCTGGCCCGCAACGGCGAGGACGCCTGCCGGCTTTTCGCCGCGTCGGAGCCCGGCGCGTTCGACGCGATTCTGATGGACCTGCGCATGCCGGTCATGGACGGCTGCACCGCCGCCCGGATCATCCGGGCCTCCGCGCATCCCGACGCCGGAAAGGTCCCCATTCTGGCCATGTCCGCCGACGCCTACGACAGCGACGTGGAAAAGACGCTCCGGGCCGGCATGAACGGCCACATCGCCAAACCGATCGACCCGGGAAAGCTGATCTCCGAAATTGCCCGGTTGGTAAAGCGCTGATTCCGGCAGATCCGCCTTTTTGCGCAAAAATGCCCCGTTGTCAAACCGGGGACCCGTGTGGTATGATAGGGCAGTAAAACCACCATCGGAGCCCGAAGGAGGATACGCCTTGACCTATCAAATTACATCCGACAGCACCTGCGATTTGAGTCCGGAGCTGCTCGCGCGCGAGAACATCCGCCTGATCCCCCTGTATGTCCAGCTCGGCGGCAAGACCTTCCGCGACGGCGTGGACGTCCATCCGGACGACATCTACGCCCATGTCGCCGCCGGCGGCAGCCTCGCCGCGACCTCGGCCGTCAATCTGGCCGACTACGTGCTGCTGTTTTCCGAGCTCTCGCGCCGCGTGGATTTCGTCATCCACATCTGCATCTCGTCGGATTTCTCCTGCTGCTATCAGAACGCCTGCCTGGCCGCCGCGGACTATCCCAACGTCTACGTGATCGACTCGCGCAATCTCTCGACCGGCCACGGACACGTCGTGCTCGAGGCCGCGCGCATGGCCCGCGAGGGCCTGCCCCCCGACGAGATCGCCGCGCGCCTGCGGGAGCTGACCGCCCGCGTGGACGCCAGCTTCATCCTCGACCAGCTCGTCTACATGAAAAAGGGCGGCCGCTGCTCCGCCGTCACGCTGCTGGGCGCGAATCTGCTGCGCCTGCGCCCCGGCATCGATGTGAAGGACGGCAAGATGTGCGTCGGCAAGAAATACCGCGGCAGCTTTGACAAGTGCCTCGTGGAGTACATCACCGACCGCATCGGCGGCCGGGACGATCTCGTGCTCGACCGCATCTTCGTCACCCACTCCGGCCTGCCCGAGGACACCGTCCGGCTCGCCGTCAACACCGTGCGCAGCCTGCAGCCGTTCCGCGAGGTCTGCGTCACCCGCGCCGGCTGCACCGTCTCGAGCCACTGCGGCCCCGGCACCATCGGCGTGCTGTACATCCACAAGGCATAGGAGGGACGTTCGTATGCCCGAATCGGAGGGAAAAACCATCTATTCCGTGGCCAAGGCCATCTCGCTGCTCGACATCCTCCAGGATTTCGGGCGGCCCGCCGCGCTGTCGGAGCTGTACCAGCGGACCGGCTGGCCCAAGAGCACCATCCACGGCCTGCTGTCCACCCTGCGTGAGGGTGGCCTTGTCGAGCAGGGCGGCGACGGGAAATACTGCCTGGGCATCCGGCTTTTCGAGTACGGCTGCTCCGTCAGCAGCTCGTGGGACATCGGCGCCATCGCGCGGCCGTATCTCCAGTCCATCTGCGCCCGGCTGGAGGAGTCGGTGTTTTTGTCGGTGCTCAACCGCGCCGCCGTCGTCACCCTGGCCGAGGAGGAGAGCCGCGCGAGCCTGCGCGTCGTGTCCGAGGTCGGCGCGCGCCTGCCGCTGCACTGCACCTCGCAGGGCAAGCTGTTCCTCGCCAACCTCTCCGCCGCCGAGTGCCGCCGGCTTCTCACGCGCGGCGAGCTCAAGGCCTACACCCCGCACACCTTCACCACGCCCGAGCAGTTCGCGCCGGAGCTCCAGCGCATCCGTGAGCAGGGCTACGCGGTGGAAAACGGCGAATACAAGATCGGCCTGCGCTCCGTGTCCGCGCCCATCCGCGACGCCTCCGGCTCCGTGCGCTACGCCATCGGCTGCGTCGGCATGTTCCGCCAGGTCTACACCGAGGACTTCCTCGAGGCCATCCGCCTCGTCTGCGACGCCGGCCAGAAGATCTCCCGCGCCATCGGCTGCAAGGCCTGACGGCAGAAAATATGAAGGAACCCCGCGAAAATCATACGATTTTCGCGGGGTTTTCATGTTTGCTTACAGGCACTTGCTCCAGCCGCAGTTTTTGCAGGTGTTGCAGCCGCCCTCGAAGACGAGGGGCTCGCCGCACTCGGGGCAGAGCTTGTCCGCCACGTCCTCGACGGCCTGCGGCTTCGGGATCTTTTTCGGCGCCTTCGGCTTTTCGGGCTCCGGATTCTGGTTCGCCGCCAGCTCGGACTGCACCTCGTTGTACATGGCGATCAGCGCGTTGCCGACCGCCATCGGGCAGCAGGCGCCCTTGCTCGTGTCGCGCCGGGTGGCGCTGCGCACGGCGTAGCTCGGGCAGGTGCCGGTGGAGTTGAGCTGGTCGACGATCGTGTAGATGTCGATGCCGCCGCGCGCGCAGATGGAGATCATGCGCGAGAGCCCGATCATAAAGTTGTTGCAGCCGCCCGTGGAACCCTTGCTGAGGTAGGTCTCGAGCAGCGCGCCCGTGTAGGGGTCAAACAGCGCGATGCAGTGGAGCGTGCCGCAGCCGGTCACGAGCTTGCGTTTCTTGCCGATGACCTCGTCGGTGACCTGCACGATCTGGCCGCGCGCGAGGCCCTCGCCCGCCGCGAGGCGCTTTTTCTTCGGCTCCTCCGTTGTAAGCACGCCGCCGCGCCGGCAGCCGTCGCGGTAGATCGTCACGCCCTTGAGGCCCTTTTCATGGGCATAGAGGTAGAGCTGCTCCGTCTGCTCGACGGTGAAGCTCTGCGGGACGTTGACCGTGGAGGAGATGGAGGCGTCGATGTGCGTCTGCCAGACGCTCTGCATGTCGATCCGGTCGCGGTAGTCGAGCGTCAGCGCCGTGACGAAATACTCCGGCAGCTCCGCGTCGTCCGTGATATGGTGGTCCTGCATGTACTGCTCGACGATCTTCGTGTAGACCTTGTAGAACACGTCGTGCCCGTGCAGGCTCTGCGTCTTGCGCTGGTAGTAGTTCGCGTAGATCGGCTCGATGCCGCCTGAGATGCCGAGCATCGTCGAGATTGTCCCGGCCGGGGCGATCGTGAGCAGCTGGGAGTTGCGCAGGCCGTATTTTCTGACCAGCTCCCGCGTCTGCTCGGTCGTGTTGGCGAGCAGGAACGGCGTGGAGAGGATGTTTTCGGGGCTGCAGCGCGGATACGCGCCGGCGCGCCCGGCCAGCTCGGCCGACTCGGCGACCGCCGTGTCCGCCATCGCGAAGCCGATCTCGTCGCACAGGCGGATGGCCTCCGGGCTTCCGTAGGTCACGCCGAGGCGGATGAGCATGTCGGCCAGGCCCATGATCCCGAGTCCTATCTGTCTCCAGTCATTTACACTTTCTCTCTGCTCCGGCAGCGGATGCAGAGGCATGCCCTCTTCAAGAACTTCATTCAGTCCGCGGACGCATATACCGACAGCTTCTTTAAAGCCCTCGAAATCAAATTTTGCATTCGGAGTGAAAGGATCAAGCACGAATTCCGCAAGATTCATGCTGCCGAGCAGGCAGCTGCCGCCCGCGGGCAGCGGCTCCTCCGCGCAGGGGTTGACGCCCGCGTAGTGAAAATCGGGCGTGTGGCTCAGCAGGTTCCAGCTCGTGATGCGGTCCCAGAACAGGGCGCCCGGCTCGGCAAAATCCCAGTTCGTCTCCGCGATGAGGCGGAACAGGTCTCTCGCGTCCACCGTGCGCTCGACGGTCTCGCCGGTCGCGGCGCGGGTGTAGCTCTGCGTGTAGGGCCGGCCCTCCCGCACAGCCTGCAGAAAGTCGTCGTGCAGGCGCAGGGACAGGTTGGCCTTTGTCACCTTGTTGAGGTCGGACTTGAGCCGGATGAACTCCTCCGCGTCGGGATGAGAGGCGTCGAGGCTGATCATCAGCGCGCCGCGCCGCCCGTTCTGCCCGATCAGGCTCGTCGTGAGCGCGTACAGCTCCATGAAGCTGACCGCGCCGCTCGTCTCCTTGGCGGCGTTGTTGATGTGCGCGCCCTTCGGCGACAGGCCGGACACGTCCACGCCGCAGCCGCCGCCGTAGCTGTAGGTGCGGGCGAGCTTCTTCGCGCAGTCGAAGATCTCCTCGAGGCTGTCGCCCGGCGGCGTGACGACGTAGCAGTTCGAGAGCGTCACCTTGCGCCCGCGGTTCTCGAGCCCGCGGTTGGCCAGGATGCGCCCGCCGAAGAGGAACTTTTTGCTGCGGATCATCTCCGCGACCTCCTCGTTGCCGCCCGAAACGCGCGACAGCCAGCCGTCGAAGCTCTCGCCCTCATAACAGTACTTGCTGTTCCAAATGTCGATGCCGAGCTTGTTTTCCTCGCCCAGCCACTGTTCAATGGTCATGTTCTTCTCTCCTCGTAATCCATATCTTGCGTCAGCCAATTCATATTAACACAATATATTGCGCGTTTCAAGGGCCTATGTCATTTTTCCGGGAAAATCGGCGGCGGGCGCGGCCGGACGGAAAAACGCGCGCCATTCCGAGCGGAACGCTCAGAATGGCGCGCGCAGTTTTTGCGGCGCGGGATGCGGAATTCCGCGCCTGCGGGCGGCCTGTGCCGCCCGCCCTTTGTCAGCCGATGAATTCCGCGGGATCGACGGGGCTGCCGTCGTGATAGACGGCAAAGTGCAGGTGGGAGTCCTCCCCCGCCTCGAGGATCGCGGTGGCGCCGACGGAGCCGAGCACCTTGCCGGCCTCGACGGTGTCGCCCACCGAGACGGTCGGGACGGCGGCCAGGTTCGCGTACTGCGTGGTATAGCCGTCCGTATGGCTCAGCACGACCGTGGTGCCCAGAAACTCGTCGTCGTAGACGGCGGTCACGGTACCGGCGCAGGCGGCCTTGACCGGGGTGCCCGCCACGGCGGCCAGATCGACGCCCTCATGGGTGCGCCAGTCCTTTACGGTCGCGTTGTAGCTGAGCTTGTCCACGCTGTACGCCGCCAGCGCGGAGCCGGAGACCGGCCAGACGCGGAGCGCCTCCGCGGCGGCGCGCACGGCGTCGTCGCCCTCGAGGATGGCGGCCGTCTCGGCCGTGTCGCTGTCCCGCGCCCCGCTCTTCGGGGCGGTCTGCGTGCTCTGGGTCTTCTTCCCGGCGCCGGCCTGCGCGTCGGGCGGAACCGCCGCGCTTGTGGCGACCGAGAGGCTTTCGTTCAGGGAATTCTTCTCCGCAATGGCGTTGGAAACGAAAAGATAGCCCGAAATTCCGACTGCGACAATGCACAGGAACAGGACTATGTAGTAGCCCTTTTCCTGGAAGAATTTCCGGAACCCGCCGGATTTGGATGAATCGCTGTTGTTTTGCATGTTTTTAACACCTCCGGGACTAGTATGGTCCGGTTTTCGGAGGGTTAAACATGGTATGGAATAAATTTGAATTTTCGTGCGCGCTTCCGCGCCGCCTTAAATGACCGCGTCCTGGAACCGCTCGAAATAGGTCTCCAGACAGTATTTGAGAATGCGGCTTCTGGTGACGATGCCGATGAAGTCGCCCTTGTCGTCGATGACCGGCACGAAGTTCTGCTCGGCCGCCACGGAGATGAGGTCCTCCACGCGGGTATCCACCTTCACGGGCTGGACGGTCCGGCGGTGCTCGATCTCGGAGATGCTGTGCTCCTCGGTCTGCCGCAGGTCCATCACGCACAGCCGCTTGAACGACCACAGCAGGTCGCCCTCGGTCACGACGCCGCAGTAGCCGCCGTCGCGGTCGAGCACCGGCAGCGCGGTATACCCGGAGTTCTCCATCCGCTCCATCGCCTGCCGAAGCGTCGCGTCGGCGTCGATGTAGGAGCACATCGCCTTGGGTGTCAAAAAGAACAGGATATTCAATGCCTCGCCTCCCTCTTGTTTCAGTTTACCATAACAGGAAGCACAAAACATGAAAAAACTGTGAATTTCGCCCGGAAATTCGCCGCGCCCCGCATCCGCGCCGTGGGCCTTCCAAACGGCAGCACGGCAAACCGGACGTTACCGGTATTGACTTTGCTTCAGCCCCGCCTGCTCTGCAGCCCGGCATCGATCCGTCCAGCCGATATAATACGCTGTCACATCGCTGATTTCATTCGTGATTTGGTCGTACGCATATTCGCCTGTCTTCAGATCCGAGCAGGTATACATGATGTCATTGGGGGAATTTTCACCGATCCAGCTGACAAAGCTGTCGCCGATGCCGTATTCGTCATCGGGGGCATACAGGTCCGGCGCGCCAAAGCAATGCAGGATTTCGTGCGCATAGATCGCGGGTGCGTTGATTTCGCCGGAATCCACGAAGTACAGGGAGATAAATTCGTAGGGATACGGCATGTCGGCATACCAGTTTCGCGTGCTTGAAATGGCTGTGTTGGTCTCGTCCGTATTCATGCAGGTCAGAAACAGGATATTTTCCGCCTTATATTTTTTCAGCAGCTCATCTGCCGGGATGCCGGCGTCGATATATTTCCACAGGCTCATATCCCAGTCCTCTGTTTCGTAAGAAAGGTCCGTCGTATAGGTATCGGAAAGGTCGTCGTCGGCTGTAAAGTCATAGGTAAAGTGCAGCGACCGGTGATACTTTTCTGCCTGTTCCTGCAGATAATCGCAGGCGATTCCCAGGTACGTGCAAATCTGCTTCCTTCTGGAGGCGTCCTCGGCCCGGGAAAAATCCCAGTGATTCTGCGGATTGTTTACAAATATGGTGCAGATGACGGTATTTCCGCTGCAGTGATCTGCGCTTCCGCGATTTCCGGTGTTTGTCTGCTCCGCGCCGTTTCTGCAGGCGGTCAGCAGCAGCAGCGTACATGCCAGTAAAATCGGCAATATTCTTTTTTTCATGATGCCTCTTTCGCAAATTCCCGCTCCGGGTATCTCGCAAAATACAGGCGCTGACAAAAATCGCCGCGAATGACGAAGCACTCGCGGCAATTCCTGTTATAGCGCCGGCGCGGCGGGTTTTCGGTTTCCGGCGGATTCGCGCGCCTTATTCCGGATCGTCGGTCTCGGGCTGCGCTTCGGGTTCCGCTTCGGGCTCGGCCTCTGCCGCAGGCTGCGCCTCGGGCTCGGCTTCGGGCTCGGTTTCGGGTTCGTTCTCGGGCTCGGCCTCGAGCTCCGCTTCCGGCTCGGTTTCGGGCTGCGCCTCGTCCTTCGGCGCGGCGGGGGTGCTCTTGAAGCGGCTGTAGGCCACGATCACGCGGCGGTTCGGCTCGGTGCCGGTGGAATAGGTGGTGATGTCCGGCTCGTCCTGCAGGGCGGCGTGGATCACGTGGCGCTCATAGGCGTTCATCGGCTCGAGCGTGACGTTCCGGCGGTCCTTGACGACCTTGCCCGCGATCTTGACGGCCAGGCGCTGCAGCGATTCCTCGCGCTTGAGCCGGTAGTTCTCGGCGTCCACGTTGATGCGCACGCGCTTCTCCTCGCCGCGGTTGACGGCGTAGTTGGCCAGATGCTGGATGGCGTCGAGCGTCTCGCCCCGGCGGCCGATCAGGATGCCGAGGTTTTCGCCCGTCAGCTCGACGACGTACACGCCGTCGCCGTTCTTCATCGCGTGGGGCACGGCGTCGGAGCCCATGTGCTCCAGAAGGCCCTTGAGGAAAATCTCGATCCGCTCCTCTGTCGAGCCGGGCTCGGCGGGAACGTAGACCTTCGGCTCGGCGGGCGCGTAGACTCTGGGAGCCGGCTGCGGGCGGACCTGCGCGCGGTCGCGGCGGGGCTGCGAATCGCGGCGCGGCTGCTGGTCGCGGCGCGGCTGCTGGTCGCGGCGGGGCTGCTGGTCACGGCGCGGCTGCTGGTCGCGGCGCGGCCGGTCCTCGCGCGGGCCTCTGGAGCCCTGCGGCGCTCTCGGCGCGGAGGATTCGTGCTGGACGAACGCCTCGCGCGGGGTGGGAGGCAGCGGCGCGGAGGGCATGGGCGTTTTGGCGGCGGGCGCGATGACGCGCTGCTGCGCGGCGGCCTGCTCCTCGGGCTTTTTGGGCTTGCTTCTCGACGCGGAGGACAGGGCGGGCGCGGGGGCCTCGTCCGGGACCTCGTACGTCACCTTGACCTTGGCGGGCACGGCGCCGATGCCGAGGAAGCCGGACTTCGGATTGTCCAGCACCTCCACGGACACGCTGTCGCGGTCCATGCCCAGCATGGCCAGGGCGGATTCAATGGCAAGATCGATCGTCTTGCCGGTCGCGGTAATCATTTTTTCCATAACTCACTTCTCCGTTTCCTGCGCGGGTTCGTCGGAGCCGGTTTCCGGCGCGCTGTCCGCATCCTTGCCGTAGCGGCCGGGACTGTAGGCGCGGCCGCGGCTGTAGGGCCGGGCGGCGTCGCCGGGTGCAGACGGCTGCTCGGACGATTCGCCGGCATTTCCGCGCTTTTTCGCCTCGTATTCCTTGGCGGCGCGGTCGGCGGCGTCCTTTTCCTGCTGCTTGAGCTTCTTTTTGCTGATATTGTCCATGATGCCGTCGGGATTCTGCTCGCGGCGAAGGGCGCGCTGGCGCTCCTTCTCGGCCTCCTCGGCGCGCTTCTCGGCGGCGAGCCGCTGCTTGACCTCATCCTCCTGGTCGTAGACCTTGCGGTAGTGGACGGTCAGGATGTAGTCCTGCACGGCGCCGAACACGGCCTGCGCGATCCAGTAGATCGAGATGGCGGCGGGCATGGTGAAGCCGATGTAGAGAGAGAACAGCGGCATCATGAGCATCATGGTCATGGTGGACTGGTTGGCGGTCTTGGCGGCGGCCTCGTCCTTTTCGCCGTTGGCGTCGGTGGCGACCTGGTTGTTCATCTTCTGGCTGACGAACATGGACAGCGCCTGCAGACCGGCGGAGACGACCGGGATGAGGAACAGGCCGATCTCGCCCCAGCCCTCGCACTCCCAGAACTTCCAGCTCGGGATGGAGGCCAGATCGACGCCGAGGAAGCCGAAGTCGATGCTCTGCAGATTGGCGGTCGGGAAAATCGCCCTGAGCTTCTCGGCGAACTCGCCGAGATGACCGGCGGCGGCGAGCTGCGAATAGAAGTTGTTCGTGCCCAGGTTCACGCCGCTGGCCTTGATGAAGGCCACGATGCCGGCGGAAATCGAGCGTGCGTTGTGCAGCATGTAGGTGATGGGCTCGCGGATGACGTAGTACAGGGGCAGCAGAATGAGCAGCGGGATGAAGCTCCACACGCAGCCGCCCGTCATCGACACGCCCTCGTCCTTGTAGAGCTGCTGGACGGCCTGCTGGTATTTCTGCTTGTCGTCGCCGTACTGCACCTCGAGCGCCTTGACAAGCGGCGAGACGCGCGACATCTTGAGCATGCTCTTTTTGCTCTTGACGCCCATGGGCAGCAGGACGAGCTTGATGATCAGAGAGAACAGGATGAGCGCGACGCCGTAGTTGGCTGTGAACTCATACAGCCAGTCGAGCAGATACCCGAAGGGGACGCGGATCACGTCGCTGATGCCGAACTTGTCCTGCGTGCTGTCGGCGGCCTTGGTCGCCGCCTCCTCGGGGGTGACGGAGCTCGACGCGCTCTGGGCCGTCGAAGCCGAGCTGCCGCCGAACGCGCAGCCTGCCAGTCCCAGCAGCAAAAGCAGGACCAGCAGCAGCGCAAAAAATCTTTTCATGCGTTCTCCTCTCGATGTTGAGAATGCCGGTGCTTACGGCACCGGATCGAAGTAGTCGCCTTTGTTGAAGGGATTGCAGCGCAGAAGCCGCCAGAGCGCCAGCCAGCCGCCCTTCCACGCGCCGTATTTTTCGATGGCCTCCAGCGCGTACTGCGAGCAGGTGGGCCGAAACCGGCAGCGCGGCGGAAACGCGGGTGAGATGCGCCGCTGATAGAAACGGATCAGCCGCAGAAAAAGGGCTTTCATTCCGCCGTCTCCTTTTTGATGAGCCCCAGCCGGGCCGAGAGCGCCAGATAGGAACGCTCCAGCTCCTGATACGACGCGTCCATCGCGTGCGTGCGCGCCACCACGATCCAGTCCCAGCCGGGCCGGTAGGCCGTCTCGTGCGTGCGGTAGATTTCCCGCAGGCGGCGGCGGAGCCGGTTGCGCCGGACGGCATGGCCGAGCTTGGCGCTCACGGTCAGGCCGATGCGGTTGGCCTGCTGGCCGTTTTTCCGGCAGTAGAGCACCAGGTTGCGGTCCGCCGCGCTTGCGCCGCGCCGGTAGAGGCGGCGGAAGAGGTGGTTTTGCTTGAGTGAGCTGGAAAACTGCATAGAATGCCTTTCCCGGATACGGCTTTGCCGGGCCGGCCCGCTTTTTGCGGCAGAATCCGGCCCTTTCCCAATAAACGGATGGGGCGAACAGAACATCGTCCATTCACCCCTTGATGAAGCTTCTGCGGCTGAAACGGGCGCTTACGCGGAAAGCGCAGCTCTGCCCTTGGCGCGGCGGCGGGCCAGAACCTTGCGGCCATTGGCGTCGGCCATTCTCTTGCGGAAGCCATGAACCTTCGATCTGTGACGTTTGCTGGGCTGATAGGTACGTACGGTTGCCATATTGGACACCTCCTGTAAGATTATGCTCAACAGCCGCCTGCGCGGCCGCAGCGAGTCTTGTTCCCGTTCCCGTCAAATGGGCGGGAGCGCACGAATGATATTATACCGGATATGACATCAACCTGTCAATCGTTTTTTTCGCTTTTCGGGTCGTTTCGGCTACTTTTTCTGCGCGAGGGGCTTGCTTTTCTGCTGCTCCTCGAGCAGCTGGACGAGGATGGTGTTGGAGATCATGAAGCCCTTCGGCGTCAGATGCCAGCGCCCGTTCGTGATGGCGGCGTATTCGCCCTTCTGCAGCTGCAGAAACACCTTCTCGAGCGGCTTGAACGGGAGCAGGAATGAGCGCGTGTACTCGCCCTCCTCCACGCCGTCCACCGTGCGCAGCCGGAGCATCAGGTACTCCCCCGCCCGCTCGCGCAGCGGCACGGGCTCGCACTCGGAGAGGACGACGCCCTTGTGCATGACGCCGTCGATGTACTTTTCCAGGTCCGGCTCGATCGTGAACCGCTTGCCCGCGAAGTCGGACGCGGCGCAGGGGCCGAAGCCGAGATACTCGTCGCCCACCCAGTATTTCATGTTGTGCCGGCAGATGAAGCCGTCCCTGGCGAAATTGGAGATTTCGTACTGATAGTAGCCGAAGGATTCGAGCGTATCGACGGCGTAGAAGTACATGTCGGCCTGCGCGTCGTCGTCGGGCAGGTTCGCGCACTCGCGGTATTCAAAGAGCTTGGTGCCCGGCTCGACCTTCAGCCCGTAGCAGGAGATGTGGTCGGCCTTGAGATCGACAACGTTGCGCAGCGTGCTCATCCACTGCTCGCGGCTCTGGTTCGGCAGGCCGAACATGAGATCGACCGACACGTTGTCGAAGCCCGCGCGGCGCGCCAGCGACACGGCCTGCTGCGCCTGCTTGTAGTTGTGCGGGCGGCCGAGCGCCTTGAGCTGCTCGTCGGAGTCGGACTGCACGCCGATGGAGATGCGGTTGAAGCCCGACCGGCGCAGCTTCTGGAGCATCGGCAGCGCCACGCTGTCGGGGTTGGCCTCGAACGAGACCTCCGCGTCGCGGCTCACGTCGAAGCGGCGGTCGATCTCCGCGAAGATCCGCGAAAGGCCGGACGCCCCGAAAAACGACGGCGTGCCGCCGCCGAAATAGACGGTGTCCACCTCGTAGTTGACCGCGGCGGGCGCGGTTTCCCGGATGTGCGTCACAACGGCCTCGAGATAGCGGTCCATCAGCTCGTTGTTCCGCCCGCCGGGCAGGGAGTAGAAGTCGCAGTATTCGCACTTGCTGCGGCAGAACGGGATGTGCACATAGATGCCCAGGCTCTTTTTCCGCTTGGGAACCGCCTGAATGATCGGCATGGAATGGCCTCCTTTTTTAGTTAGGAGTTGGGTGAAGGGTGAATGGCTGCGGCACGGGGATGGCCGGTACGCAGAAGCGAAGAGGGACGTGTTTTTGGGCGGATCGCGAAGCGATGCCGCAGCCCCGGCTCCCCGCCTCTCATTCGTCGTCCAGCTTCAGCACCGCCATGAAGGCCTCGGAGGGGACGGAGACGGAGCCGAAGGTGCGCATCCGCTTTTTGCCCTCCTTCTGCTTTTCGAGCAGCTTCTTTTTGCGCGTGATGTCGCCGCCGTAGCATTTGGCGAGCACGTCCTTGCGCAGGGCCTTGATCGTCTCGCGCGCGATGACCTTGCCGCCGACGGCGGCCTGGACGGGGATCTCGAACATCTGGCGGGGGATGTTGTCCTTGAGCTTCTCGCAGATCTTCCGCGCGCGGGCGTAGGCGCTGTCGGAGAAGAGGATGAAGCTCAGGGCGTCCACGATCTCGCCGTTGAGCAGGATGTCCAGCTTTACGAGCCTGGACGGCCGGTAGCCCTCCAGCTCGTAGTCCAAAGAGCCGTAGCCGCGCGTGCGGGATTTGAGCGCGTCGAAGAAATCGTAGATGATCTCGTTGAGCGGCATCGAGTAGTGCAGCTCGACGCGCGAGGGGTCGAGGTACTTCATGTCCTTGTATTCGCCGCGCCGGTTCGTGCACAGGTCCATGATCGCGCCGACGTACTCGGGCGGGGTCAGGATGCTGACCTTCGCGTACGGCTCCTGCGACTCCGCGATCTCGGCGGGGTCGGGATAGTTGAGCGGGGTGTAGACGTCCACCGTCGTGCCGTCGAGCTTCGTGATCTTGTAGACGACGTTCGGCGCGGTCGTGATGAGGTCGAGGTTGTACTCCCGCTCGAGCCGCTCCATGATGATCTCCATGTGCAGCAGCCCCAGAAAGCCGCAGCGGAAGCCGAAGCCCAGCGCGATGGAGTTCTCCTGCGTGTAGGACATGGAGGCGTCGTTCAGCTTGAGCTTCTCCAGCGCGTCGCGCAGGTCGCCGTATTTGGAGCCGTCGGCGGGATAGACGCCGGAGAAGACCATCGGCTGCGCCTGCTTGTAGCCGGGCAGCGCGGTCTTTGCCGGGTTCTGGACGCCCGTGATCGTGTCGCCCACGCGGGTGTCGGAGACGGTTTTGATCGAGGCCGTGAGGTATCCGACCTCGCCCGCGCCCAGCGCGTCGGCGGGGCTCATGCCGAGCGGATGCAGATACCCGACCTCCACCACCTTGTACACGGCGCCGGTCGCCATCATGAGGATGTCCATGCCGGGGCGCACGACGCCGTTCATGACGCGCATGTAGACGATGGAGCCGCGGTAGGAATCGTACTGGCTGTCGAAGATGAGGCACTGCAGGGGCGCGTCCCGGTCGCCCTTCGGCGCGGGGACGCCCGCCACGATCATCTCCAGCACGGCGTGGATGTTGACGCCGTTTTTGGCGGAGATCTCCGGCGCGTCCAGGGCCGGCAGACCGATGACGTCCTCGATCTCGTGCTTGACCTCCAGCGGTCTGGCCGAGGGGAGGTCGATCTTGTTGATGACGGGCAGCACCTCGAGGTTGTTGTCGATGGCGAGATAGGTGTTGGCGAGCGTCTGGGCCTCGATGCCCTGCGAGGCGTCCACCACGAGCACCGCGCCCTCGCAGGCGGACAGGCTTCTGGACACCTCGTAGTTGAAGTCCACATGGCCCGGGGTGTCGATGAGATTGAGCACATAGTCCTGCCCGTCGTCGGCCCTGTACTGCAGGCGCACGGCGCTGGCCTTGATCGTGATGCCGCGCTCGCGCTCAAGGTCCATCTGGTCGAGGATCTGCGCCTCCATCTCGCGCTTGTCCACGGTGTGGCACTCCTCCAGCAGGCGGTCGGCCAGCGTGGATTTGCCGTGGTCGATGTGCGCCACGATGCAGAAATTGCGAAGCTTGGAGAGGTCTGTCATAGAATTCGATACCCCTTGTCAGTAATGTGTGGGAAGGAAAGCGGCGCCGCGGGTGTTCGCGTCAGTGCGCGATGTCCTCCGTGGTGGTCGTTTCGTATTTGGCGCTGGCGGAGAAATAGGCGTCGAGGATCGGGATGCAGACGTTGGAGAGATAGCCGCCCTGCGCGCCCTTTTCGACATACACGGAAATCGCGATCTCCGGGTCGTCCGCCGGGGCGTAGAGCACGAACGAGGCGTGGTCGGAGCCCATGTCGGTATTGCCGTGCTGCGCGGTGCCGGTCTTGCAGGCGACCTTGACGGGATAGTCCTTGAGATAGTTGTACGCCGTGCCGCCGGGGGTGTTCGCGGCCATGTACATGCCGGTGGTGATGCAGGTTTTGGCCTCCTCGGACATGTTCAGCTTGCTGGCGACCACGGGCGTCTGCTTTTTGACGAGCTTTTCGTAGTCCCAGGAGACGACGCGGCTGAGGATCGTCGCGTTGTAGCGCGTGCCGCCGTTGGCGAGGGCGCAGACGTAGCTCGCCAGCTGCAGCGGGGTGAAGCGGTTGTCGCTCTGGCCGATGGCGGCCTGGAGCACGTCCGCGCCGTACCAGCCGGTGCTGTCGCCGTAGAGCTTCTTTTTCGTCTCGGCGTTGGCTCGCTGGCCGACGTTCTCCGCCAGCTCGATGCCGGTCGGCTCGCCGAGGCCCAGCGTCTTGGCCACGAGGTCGATCGGGTTCAGGCCCGTCTTGTCGTAATAGGAATAGTAGGTCAGCCGTCCGGCCTCGTAGAAATAGTAGTTGCAGGACACGGCCAGCGCCTGCTGCATGTTGATCGTGCCGTGCGTGGTGCCGTGGCTCGTATAGACGTAGCAGTTGCAGGTGTAGCCCTGGTCCTTGTAGAAGGTGTAGACGCCCTTGTCGGTGATCTGGTAGTACTGCCCGATGCCGCCGTAGTCGATGGCCGCGTCGGCCGTCACCATTTTATAGACGGAGCCGGGCGGATACGCGCCCAGCAGCGCCCGGTTGTAGAGGGGCGAGTACTCGGCGGTGCTCAGCTCGGTATAGTTCTTGAAATAGTCCGACGGATCGTAGGTCGGGTAGCTCGCCATGGCGAGGACCTCGCCCGTCTTGACCTTCTCCACCACGACTGCGCCGCCCTCGGCGTCCTTGCCGTCGTCGGAGTTGCTGATGCCGTTTTCGCGCAGGCTGAGGATCGTCTTTTCGAGCGCGTCCTCCGCCACGGCCTGCAGGGAGATGTCGATGGTCAGCTCCACGTTGTCGCCGGGTTCCGGCAGCGTCTTGTAGTATTCCTCGAGCACCTCGCCGGTCTTGGAGACGGTGGTGTACTTCGTGCCGCTCGAGCCGTGGAGGTAGTCCTCGAACGCCAGCTCCACGCCGGATTTGCCGACGAGCGCGTTCATGGCGTAGCCCTTGGCCTTGTAGCCGGCGTAGTCGTCCGGGTCCATCTGCTGGATGAAGCCCAGGATGTGCGCGGCGTATTTGGTGTTGTACTCGCGCACGGTGCCGGATTCGACCACGACGCCCGGCACGCCCAGCTCCATCACCGCGGCGAGGTCGGCCGCGTCCACATCGGTGGCGAGCGTGTAGTTCTCCAGGCCCACCCCGTCCAGACTGCGCAGCTCGAGCTCGTATCGGACGGAGATGACCTTGTAGACCTGCTCCTGCGTCCAGTCGTCGGGGATCTTGTAGGCCGCGCGCAGGTTCTTCATGAGCGTGGCCGCGCCGATGTCGGGGTCGTAGTCGCGGTTCTGCAGAAAGCTGCGGAAATAGCGCTGCCAGGTGTCGGAGAGCGCCTCCTTGTCGTAGGTGTAGGGCCGCTCCGCGGAGACGGGGAAGTGGCTCTCATACCGGATGCCCAGCTTGTCGCACAGCTCGAGCACCTTGAGCAGGCTCTCGTTCGGCGTGTCGGAGTTGAACAGCACGAAATTCACGATCACGAGGTTGTAGCTTGCGCGGTTCGTGACGAGGATGTTGCCGTTGCGGTCGAGAATGTTGCCGCGCGCGGCCTCGACCGTCGTCATATAGGTCATGGAGTCGGCGTCGGCTGTCACCTGGTCGGTCTTGGACTGCAGCTTGTACAGCCGCAGGGTGAACACCGCCATCATCAGCACGACGAGCGCGAGGAAAAGCCCCGTGCGAAAGCGCGAGATCCGTTCCATATCTTATGTACCAACCTTTCTGATGGCGCGCGCGATCCCGTAGACCGGCGGGCAGGCCAGCAGCGACAGGAGAATCTGCGCGGGGAGCAGCCTCAGCGCGGCGATGCCGACCGTGCCGAGGTAATATTTGAAGGCGAACAGCCCGCCCTCCGCCAGCAGGAGGGACATCAGGCTCATCATGAGCGCCGACAGCAGGGTGCGGCGGAGATACCGGTCGCACAGCCACCCGCAGAGCACGGCGCTGACGGTCAGCAGCATCAGCGTCAGCCCCGCGCCGTCCGCGCCGGCCAGACACCACGCCGTCCCAGCCGCGAGCCCGAAGGCGCCGCCGTTCTCCGCGCCGCAGAGCATGGCCACGCAGGCCACGAGCACGGGCATGAGGCTCAGCTTCGCGCCGAAATACCGCGCGCGGCCGAACACGACGGTCTGCATCGCCACGGTCAGCAGAAACAAAACCGCATAGAGCGCCCACATGAGCGCATTTTTATACTTGTCGCGCATAGGGCGTTCCTTTCAGCAAATGTACTATTGGTTGGCGTACTGCGTGATGATGAAGATCTGCTCGAGGCTGTCGAAGTCGCAGGAGGGGGTCAGCGTGGCGTATTTGGCGACGCCCGTCTCGTCGAGGCTCACGTTTGTGATGTAGCCGAGCAGCAGCCCGCGCGGGTAGAGCGTGGAGCCGGTCGTCACGACCTGGTCGTCGTTTTTGACGACGGCGTCGGTCAGAAGATAATTCATGCGCAGCACGTTCGTGTTGTCGGGCAGGAAGGTGCCCTGCACGACGCCGGTGTAGCCGGAGGAGGAGATGGAGGCGCTGATCTCCATCGACGAGTCCATGATCGTGGTGACGTTGGCCCAGTTCGTGCCCACGTCCGTGACGAGGCCCACGACCTGGCCGTTCTCCGTCACGGCGCACATGCCCTTGGCCAGGCCGGAGTTCGTGCCCTTGCCGATCGTGAACGCGCTCTTGTACTCCGACGAATCCCACGAGAGGATGTAGGACGAGACCATCTTGTAGTCCGCGTGCTCCTCGGCGAGCTGCAGCAGCGTTTTGAGCCGCTCGTTTTCCCGCTGATAGGTCTGGGCGGTGCGCACGTCCTCTTCCATGCTGAGCACTTTTTTCTGCAGCTCCGCGTTCTCGGCCTGCAGGGCCTCGTAGCGGAACAGGTAGTCGTAGTAGCGCTGCGCCTGCCGGTCGATGGCGGCGACGCCCGCGCGCAGGGGCGAGAGCACCGCGCCCACGAGATTCTCGCCGAACGGCGTCCCGGAGGCGGCGGCGGATACCGCCAGCGTCAGGACGGCCAGAATGGCCGCCGCGATCAGAAGCGCCTTGACCCTGGGCGACCAGAACCGTTTTTTCAAATCCTCACCCCACTCGATGTTTGCGGCCGGCGGATGCCGGCCCGGAGCCTCATTCTCCCAAAATCCGCACGCCGCAGGCGCGCAGCATCCGCGCAAGCGGACAAAGCGGCAGGCCCATGACGCAGAAATAGTCGCCCTCGATCCGCTCGGCGAACAGGGAGGCTTTTCCCTGGATGCCGTAGGCGCCGGCCTTGTCCATCGGCTCGCCGGTCTGCACGTAGGCGCCGATCTCCGCGTCGGAAAGGGCGCGGAAGCGGATCACCGTGCGCACAGTCTCGGTCTGCACGCGCCCGTCCTGCGCGACCGTCAGCCCCGTCAAAACCTCGTGCGCGCGCCCCGACAGCAGCCGCAGCATCCGCGCGGCGTCGGCCGCGTCCTTCGGCTTGCCGAGGATCTGCCCGTCCACGACCACGATCGTGTCGGCGGCGACGACGATGTCGCCCGGCGCGGCCGATTCCGCGATCTTCCGGGCCTTTGCCGCGCCCACGCGCGCGACCTCGCGCGCCGGCGGCAGGCCGGGGTCCATCGTCTCGTCGATGTCCGCCGTCACAGCGGTGAAGGGCACGCCCAGAAGTCCCATCAGCTCCCGCCGCCGGGGCGACTGGGAGGCCAGTATGATTGCCATTTTGTTACCTCGTCTATTCCACGCCCCGCAGGTAGAGCCCGCGGGTATATGCGCCGGCGTCAAACTCTCCGCCGGACTGGTATTCGCCCAGAATCGCGTCCACCTCGCCGGGGTTTTCGGTCGTGAACTGCAGGCGCAGCGCCCAGAGGCCGAGGCCCCGGAAGCTGTCGAGCTTGTCGAGCAGGTAGAGCTTTTTCCCGTTCAGAAGCACGTTCCGGCAGGTGCCGGGGTCCTTCACGAGCGGAAATTCCTCGCCCATGCGGTCGATGAGCTTGACCGGCGCGGCGTCGCACGAGCACACGCCCGTCCGGTTCCGGATTACGCAGTTCTCCATCACCATGAGCGGAAGCCGCCCGTATACAAGCGCCTCGCAGGGGACGGCCTTGCTCACGTCGCGGATCTGCGGCAGCGTCATCTCGAAGGACAGCAGCTGGGAATCGACGCCCAGCTCGCGCAGCGTGCGCATGGCGCGGGAATTGTAGATGTTGAGGCCGAAATCGCCGCGCGCGGCGAAGCCGCCCGCCTTCGCGATGCGCAGCTGCCCGAGGTTGCCCACGAGGAGCTGGCGCACGCCGAGCGAAAAGACCGTTTTGAGCTGTCCGACCAGCTTCTCGTTTTCGCCGCTCCACACCACGCGGGGCAGCACCGCCGCCAGCTGCGTCTCCACGCCGAGGCGGCCGGGCAGGTCGGGATTTTCCAGGATCTCCGAGAGCGGCACATACAGCACGGCGGGCGTCAGGGCGAGCAGCTTCTGCGTGATCTGGCCCGCCTGCCGGACATACACCGACATCTGCGGCGTGCCCGGCACGCCGTCGTAGAGGGCGGGCTCGTCGTAGCCGTTCAGACGCGGTGTCGGCACGCGGCCGCGCTGCGCCGTCAGCTCCGCGACCACGTCGCGCCGCATGGCGTTGATGGCGCTGGCCGGCAGGTTGACGCCGTCGTCCACCGCGGCGCGCACGAGCGTACAGCGGTAGGGCGTGCCGCCCGTCTTGGCCAGGCGCGTCTCCAGCTCCGACTGCGTGATGGGGCGGTAGAGCGCCTGCTCCGGCACCGGGCCGCTCGCCTTGCACACGTGGCCGAGGTCGTCCTCGACCGCGAGCTGTGCGGGCTCGTCCCTGCGGAACATGGCGTAGAATTTTACCGGCACGCGCTGGGCCTCGGCGGTCTCGTAGCTCGCCCGCGCCGCGGCGAGCAGCTTCTCGTCCGCCTCCGGCTCCTGCCGGGTGCCGAACATGTCGGGGCCGGTCTTTCCCTCGTAGTAGCCCTGCGTGAAGCCCTGGCGGGAGAAGGCCGCCTCCAGCTGCCGCAGGTCCTCCGGCGTGACGGTCTTGCCGTCCAGCGCCGCGCGGTAGATGCGCGTGACGATGGCGACGTATTCGGGCCGCTTCATCCGGCCCTCGATCTTGACGGACGAAACGCCCATCGCGCGCAGCTCGCCCAGCTGCTCGGCGAGGCAGTTGTCCTTCAGGCTCAGCGGGTAGCGCGTCGGCTCGAACCGCCCGTAGCCGTACGGCAGACGGCAGGGCTGCGCGCACTGGCCGCGGTTGCCGCTGCGCCGGCCGATCACGGAGGACAGGTAGCACTGTCCGGAATAGCACATGCAGAGCGCTCCGTGGACGAAAACCTCCGTCTCCACGGGGCTGCGGCGGCAGATGCGCGACAGCTCGCCGGCCGGCAGCTCGCGCGCGAGCACGACGCGGCTGCAGCCCAGCTCCGCCGCCTGCTGCACGCCCTCGAGCGAATGAACGCTCATCTGCGTGGAGGCGTGAATCGGCATGTCGGGAGCCAGCTCGCGCACGAGGCGAACGACGCCGAGGTCCTGCACGATGAGCGCGTCCACGCCCAGAATCGCGGCCAGGCGCACGATCTCCGCCGCGCGCGGCATCTCGCGGTCTCCCACGAGCGTATTGAGCGTCAAATGCACCTTGACCCCGCGCACATGGCAGTAGACCACCGCCTGCTGCAGCTCGTCCGCGGTAAAATTATGCGCGCCCATGCGCGCGTTGAACGCGTCGTATCCCAGATATACGGCGTCCGCGCCGTTCTGCACGGCGGCGCGCAGCGCCTCCATCGACCCGGCGGGTGAGAGTAATTCCAGCATGACCAATACCCCTTTATCGAAAGGCTCCCAGCGGGAGCCGCTGCTGCAAAGTCCTCTTTTCGGGCGATTGCCCGCCCATAGAGATTCTTTTATATTATATCACAACAGAGCGAAACATAAAAGTAGGTAATTGTAACGATTTTGAGATATTTTTCGGCCGCCGCTTTGCTCCGCGGCCCGCCGCCCAAACCCGCCGTCGCGGGCCGAACCGGATTCTCTGCGAAGCGGGGAATGACAATGGGGTGGCTTTTCGCACATATCCTCCCCACCTGTCATTCTGAGGAGCGCCAGCGACGAAGAATCTCATACGTACTGCGTGCAGNTTTGTTNNGGACGGGGGATGCGCCCTGCGGGGCACCGTCTTTCTGCNCGTGCAGAAAGACGGTGAAGAAAGAGCACGCCAGGGAGAAGGGCTTTTNACAAAGCCGCCCTTCTCCCTGGACCCTCATCCTCCGAAGNTTGTGATCGATGCGCGTCCAACGGATGCGCGTGCGCGCCGCCTCGCTCCGCTCGCCGCGCGCAGGGCCGTGCGGATGGAAATGTCGGGCAGCGCTTCCCGCTGCCCCACCTGTCATTCTGATGAGCGCAGCGACGAAGAATCTCAAACGTACTGCGTGCAGGTTTGTTTTGGACGGGGGATGCGCCCTGCGGGGCACCGTCTTTCTGCTCGTGCAGAAAGACGGTGAAGAAAGAGCACGCCAGGGAGAAGGGCTTTTTACAAAGCCGCCCTTCTCCCTGAACCCTCATCCTCCGAAGCTTGTGATCGATGCGCGTCCAACGGATGCGCGTGCGCGCCGCCTCGCTCCGCTCGCCGCGCGCAGAGCCGTGCGGATGGAAATGTCGGGGAAACGCTTTACGCTGCCCCATCTGTCATTCTGAGGAGCGCAGCGACGAAGAATCTAAAGCAAGTTTGCGACAAGATTCTTCGCTGCGCTCAGAATGACAGGTGGGGTTGTCTCCGCGTATCCACAAGCCGATTCTCCATGCAGGCTGTTCCCCGACATTTCCCGCCGCACCGCGATTGCGCGGGCCGAGCGGAGCGCGGGAACGCGCACGGCAGCGTAAGGCGCGGCTGGAAAGCAAACTTCGGAGGATGGGATTCCAAAGGGAAGGGCGGCTTTGTAAAAAGCCCTTCCCTTTGGCGTGCTCTTTCCTCCGGAGGGCGTTCCCCCTGCGGGGGCTGAAAAAACAGCAAGCCGGAACCCGCGCAGACGGGCCGATGTGGGCATCGGCCCCTACAGAGCGATTTCAGGCCCGTGCGCGCACATCTTCCTCATTTGTCATTCTGAGGAGCGCAGCGACGAAGAATCTAAAGCAAGTTCGCCACAAGATTCTTCGCTTCGCTCAGAATGACAAATGAGATGATTTCCGCGTATTCACAGGCCGATTCTCGATACAAGCCCTCCTCCGACATTTCCTGCCGCACCGCGACTGCGCGGCCCGCGCAGAGCGCGGGAACGCGCACGGCAGCGTAAGGCGCGGCTGGAAAGCAATCTTCGGAGGATGGGATTCCAAAGGGAAGGGCGGCTTTGTGAAAAGCCCTTCCCTTTGGCGTGCCTTTCTTCCACTTCTTTCCGCACGAGCGGAAAGAAGTGGCCCCCGGAGGGCGTTCCCCCTGCGGAGGCTGAAAAAACCGGCAAGCCGAAAACTGCGCGAACGGGCCGATGTGGGCATCAGCCTTTCGGACGCTGCATGGGGCGGGCACACGCACACCCTCCCCCATCTGCCATGCAGCAGCGCAGGCAGAGAAAAATCCCGCTGCGGTCTGCGGCGGGATTTACGAACGTATGTTCAAATTTCATCGGATTTTTTGTATAATCTGCCAATATCAAAATTAGAACATATGATCTAAAATAGATATATGACAAAACGAACGAGGGATCGGGACGGGCGGATGGAAGAGGAACGGGACGGGCGGCGGGCGGAGCGGGAGCTGGGGCGGCTGGGCGCGGATTTCGCACTGCTCACGCCCGCGAATCGCCGCCGGGCGCTTGCGAGCGCAGCAGGGCTTCTAGCTGCGCAAGCAGGGCCGCGCGATTTTCCGGCGTCAGGCGGCGCGCCAGCAGCAAAAATTCCTCCTCGCCGGGCGAGACCGGCTCGCCGAGGCCCATGAGCGCGGCGGGCGTGGTGCCGAGCGCGCGGGCGAAGATTTCGAGCTGCCCGGGCCGGAGCCCGCGCTCGCCCAGCTCGATCTTGTTGACCGAGGATTTGGAGCGGTAGCCCACCCGGTCTGCCAGCGCCTGCTGGCTCAGGCCCAGCGCCAGCCGCCGGGCGCGGATGCTGTCGGACAGCTTCTGCATGCGATCGCCTCCTGATTCTGCATTCAGTATAGCATCGGGCGGCGGCGCGCGTCAATGGAGGCAGCCGCGCAAAAAGCCGCGGGGGAAGAGGCCGCGGCGTTTTTTCAGGCGACAGAGTAGACAAAACGTCTACTTCGCAAAAAAATGAAAAGTGTGAAAGGAGTTCCTGCATGACCGAAACGGAAGAAACAGAGGGCGCGGGGACCGGCCCGCGCGGACGATGCTGGTACGGCACCGAGGCGTATCAGGCGCTGGCCGAGGAGCTGGCGGAGCGCCGGTCGCTGGCCAGAAGCGCGTTCGGCCGGGTGTCGGGCGGCGGAGAGGTGACCGTGCGCCTGCCCTCCGACAGCCTGCGGCCCGGCGAGCGGCAGGCGCTGAACGGGCCGCCGCGCGTCTACCAGCTCGGCCGGCCGATGAGCCGCGAGGCGTACGCGCAGCTGCCGGACGACCTCAAGCGGCTGTATCTGCGGCTGCTGCGCGACCGCCACGGCGGCACAGAAAAACAGATCCGCCGCCTGACCGGGGCGGCGGAGACGTTCGGGGTCCGGCTGTCGGACGCGCGGGGAGACGCGAAGCGCTGGAGAGCGTTTCTCGCGGGCAGACGGGAGGCGGCGGAATGAACGCGGACGAATTTTTAAACAGCGCGCGGGAGGCGCAGATGGAGAACCGGCGGCTGTCCGAGCGGCTGGCGGAGCTGGAGTCGCGGGCCTCGCGCGTGACCTCGTCGCTCGCGCCCTCGGCGCGGAACGGCGGCGGGCCGCAGGAGATCTGGGCGCTGCTGGCGGACGAGCGCGTGCGCCTGTTCGACGGGCTGCGCCGGACGGTGGAGCAGGAGCGGCGCGTCGAGCGGTTCATCGGGCGGCTGGGCGACCCGCGCTGGCGCACGATGCTGCGGCTCCGCTTCCTGAACGGAAAATCGGTCTGCGAGGCGGCGCGGGACATGCGCTACAGCTACCAGAGCGGCCGGCGCATCTCCGGCCAGGCGATGCGCGCGGCGCGGGAGCTGTGGGCGCGGGAGCCGGAGGACGCGGATGCAGGAGCGTGAACCGGCGCTGTACTGCCGGGGCTGCGGCGGGGAGATCTGGGCGGGCGAGCTCTACTGCGCGCTGCCGGACGGCCCGTACTGCCGCAGCTGTCTGGCTATTCTGACGCGGCTGGCGGAGTAGCGGCCTGCAGCAGGCACACGAGCATCCACACCGCGCCGCCGCCGTAGACGAGCGCGTCGGACAGGCCCATCTTCGGCAGCGTCACGCAGCCGAAATAGACGCCCGTCATCGCGAAAAACGCCAGCATGCGCCGGTTTCCCTTGTCAAACGACAGGGCCGCAGCGCTGTAGGAGCCGAGCATGAAGGACAGCAGCGCGAACAGCGCGAAGCAGTAGTCGAGGATCGCGGGATCGACCATCCACTTGCGCGGGAACACGATGAGCAGCTTGACGACGAAGAACAGCACGGGCAGGCAGTAGGCCAGCGGCCGGGGCTTCGCCTGCTTCCGCCGGCCCAGCGCGGCCGAGAGCTGCGCGGCGGCCGCGGCGGCGGCCATCAGCGCGAGCAGGTACGAGGAGAAGCCGGAGCCCTCCGCCGCCGCGGCGGCGCCGCCCGCGAGCAGCAGCAGCGCGCTGAGCGCGGACAGGGGCAGATCCGCGGGCATGGGCCGGAAGACCTCGGCGAACGCCGTCTTCTTCTCCATGCGCCGCGCGGCGAGCAGGAACACGATGACCGCGGCGGCGCTCAGCCCGATCAGCGGGATTGCGGAGCCGCCCGCGCGCTCGAAAAGGCGCAGCGCGAAGCCGCCCGCGCCGCACGCGAGCGCCGCGAGCACATACGGCAGAGCCGTTTTGTTTTTTTCCATTTTTGGAATCCTCCGGACCAATCAGCAGTAAACTCAGTATAGCACACCGCGAACGCGTTTAGAAGAGAAAAAAACTCCGTTTGGCGGCCGTTTTTTTCATATTTGTCTTGCAATTTCATAGAATAGATGATATATTATATCCGTTCTGATCGTAGTATGCTGGAGAGTGGGGATTGCATCCCCACTCTTCTTTGTTGAAAAGGAGTGTTGTGATGAAGATCACCGAGCAGGTCTGGCAGCTTGCCGAGCCGGTTGTACAGGGCGCGGGTTGTTCTTTGTGGGATGTGGAATACGTCCGGGAGGGCGGCGAGCGGTTTCTGCGCGTCTACCTCGACAAGCCCGGCGGCGTCAACATCAGCGACTGCGAGGCGGTCTCCCGCGCGCTCGACCCGATCCTCGACGAGGCCGATCCCATCCCCGACCGCTACAATTTTGAGGTCTGCTCCGCCGGCCTCGAGCGGGCGCTGAAGCGGGAGAGCGACTTCCGCCAGTTCATGGGCAGCGCCGTCACCGTGAAGCTCTACAAGCCCCAGAACGGCGCCAAGGAGTTCACCGGCACGCTGACCGGCTATGAGAACGGCGACGTCACGCTGGAGCTCCGGGGTCAGGCCCGTACGTTTACAAAAGCGGAGGTCGCGCAGACGCGGCTTCACGTGGATTTTTAAGAGGAGGAATTCCCAAAAATGAACGCTGAGATTTTCGCCGCGCTGGCGCAGCTGGAAAAAGAACGCGGAATCCCGCAGTCGTACATGATCGACAAGATCACCCAGGCGCTCGTCGCCGCGTATAAAAAGGACAAGGACGGCTACACCGACAACGTATTCGTCGAGGTCAAGGACAACGACATGCGCATGTACGTGCAGAAGGAGGTCGTGGAGGAGGTCGTCACCCCCGCCACCGAGATCTCCCTCGACGCCGCGCAGAAGCTCGACAAGCACGCGCAGCTGGGCGACCTCGTGAACGTGGACGTCAAAACGCAGGCCTTCGGCCGCATCGCCGCCCAGACCGCCAAGCAGGTCATCATCCAGGGCATCCGCGAGGCCGAGCGCGGCATGGTGTTCGACACGTTTTCCTCCAAGGAGCACGAAATCCTCACCGGCACGGTGCTGCGCGTCGAGCCGGTCTCCGGCGACATGATCGTGCGCATCGGCGGCGGCGCGGACCGCACCGACGCGATGCTCTCCGGCTCCGAGCAGGCGCACGGGGAACACTACAAAGAGGGCGACCTCATCCGCGTATACGTGGTCGAGGTGCGCAAATCGACGCGCGGCCCGCAGGTCATCGTCTCGCGCACGCATCCGGGCCTCGTCAAGCGGCTGTTCGAGCTGGAGGTACCCGAGATCGCGTCCGGCGCGGTCGAGATCAAGTCCATCTCCCGCGAGGCCGGCAGCCGCACGAAGCTGGCCGTCTTTGCGACCGAGCCGAACATCGATCCGGTCGGCGCCTGCGTCGGCACCCGCGGCGCGCGCGTCAACGCGATCGTGGATGAGCTGCACGGCGAGAAAATGGACATCGTCGTCTGGTCCGACGACCCGGCGAAGTTCGTGGCCTCGGCCCTCTCGCCCGCCGACGTCGTGTCGGTCACGGTGCTGCCCGGCGGCGTGAAGGCCTGCCGCGTCATCGTGCCGGACGACCAGCTCTCGCTCGCGATCGGCAAGGAGGGGCAGAACGCCCGCCTCGCCGCCCGCCTGACCGGTTATAAAATCGACATCAAGCCCGCCTCGCAGGCCGCCGAGCTCGAACAGGCGGACGAGGCCGCCGAAGAGCCCCAAGAGCCCGAACAGGCCGAAGAGACCTGAACCTGAAAGGAGGCGCCCGGGATGCAGAAGAAGATCCCCATGCGGCAGTGTGTCGGCTGCCGGGAAATGAAAATGAAAAAAGAGCTCGTCCGCGTCGTCCGTTCCCCCGAGGGAGCGATCACGCTGGACTTTCGCGGCAAGGCCCCGGGCCGCGGCGCCTACCTGTGCCCCAGCGCGGAATGCCTGAAAAAAGCGCGGAAGTCCAAGGCGCTCGAGCGCAGCCTCGACTGCGCGGTGCCGCCGGAGATCTACGACGCGCTGCTTGAGAGAATGGAGGCGGGCGACGATGGAACATAATACCCTCGGACTGCTCGGCCTCGCGCGGCGCGCCAGACTGCTGGAGCTCGGCGAGGAGGCCTGCGGCGCGGCGTGCCGCGCGGAAAAGGCCCGGCTTCTCGTCGTCGCCTCGGACGCGGGCGAGCACACCGTCCGCCGCGCCCGCTCGTTCTGCCGGACCGGAAAGCCGATCTTCCTCGCGCTCCCCTTCACCAAGGCGGAGCTGGGCGGGGCGCTGGGCGTCAACGCCTGCGCGCTCGCGGCGCTGACCGACCCCGAGATGTCGCTCGCGGTCGTCGAATCCCTCGGCGAACCGGAGAAAAACCGGGCCGCGGCCGAGGAGCTTGCCCGCCAGTCGGAGCGCGTCAAAAAGCGCCGCCTCGAGGAACAGGCGCACAGGAATAACCGCAAACACGGAAAGATATAACCGGAGGTGGCTGTATGATTGAATTGAAATATAAAATTAAAGAGATGGCCGACGACTTCTCGATGCCGACGAAAGACGCCATCGAGCTGATCGGTAAATTTTACGACAAGCCCAAGAGCAGCTCGCAGAACATGACCGAGGAGCAGCTCAACGTGCTCTTCGACTATCTGACGCAGCAGCATCAGGTCTCGTCGATCGAGGATGTGTTCGCCGCGCAGACCGAGCAGGCCCGGCGCGCGGCCGAGGAAGCGCAGGCTGCCAAACAGCCCGCTCCGGCGCCGGCTCCCGCGCCCGCGGCGCAGCCCGCTCCCGCGCCCGCGGCGGCGCAGCCCGTCCAGCAGCAGCCCGTCCAGCAGGCGCGGCCGCAGCAGCCGGCCCAGCAGGGCCAGGCGTTCCAGCCGAGGCCGCAGGGGCAGCCGCAGCAGCGGCCGTTCGCGCCCGCGCAGCCGAGACCGCAGATGCAGCAGCAGGCGCGGCCGCAGCAGCCCCAGGGGCAGGCCCAGCAGCCGAAGCCGGCCCAGCCGGAGCGCAAGCGCGAGCGCCGCGTCATCGACACGAGCGCCGTCACCGTGAACCCCGGCCGCTATGACGACCGCGTGGATTCCCTGGTTTCCGACCGCGTGCAGAATTATTCGGGCGGCAAGCAGAAGATCCAGAGCAAGTCGTCCAAGAAGCAGCAGCAGGCGAAGAAGTTCGGCAGCAAGTCCCGCTCCGAGGAGCAGGAGAAGATGCGCCGGCTCCAGCTCGAGATCGCCAAGAAGGCCCAGCTCGTCGTGAAAATCCCCGACGAGATCACCGTGGGCGAGCTGGCCTCGCGCATGAAGAAAACGGCCGCCGAGGTCATCAAGTTCCTGCTCAAAAACGGCGTCATGGCCTCGGTCAACGAGAACATCGACTTCGAGACCGCCGAATACGTGGCGACCGAAATGGGCTGCAAGGTCGAAAAAGAGGTCGTCGTCACGATCGAAGAGCGCCTGTTCGACGATCACGAGGACACCGAGTCCGAGCTCCAGCCGCGTCCGCCCGTCATCGTAGTCATGGGCCACGTCGACCACGGCAAGACGTCGCTGCTCGACTACGTGCGCCACGCGAAGGTCGCGCAGGGCGAGGCCGGCGGCATCACGCAGGCCATCGGTGCCTACACCGTGGAGCTGAATGGCCGGCCCATCACCTTCCTCGACACGCCGGGCCACGCCGCGTTCACCGAAATGCGCGCGCGCGGCGCCATGTGCACCGACATCGCCATTCTGGTCGTGGCCGCCGACGACGGCATCATGCCGCAGACCATCGAGGCCATCAACCACGCCAAGGCCGCGCAGATTCCCATCGTCGTGGCCGTCAACAAGATGGATAAGCACGGGGCCAACCCCGACCGCATCCTCACCCAGCTCACCGAGCAGGGTCTGACCCCCGCCGAGTGGGGCGGCGAGACCGAGGTCTGCCGCATCTCCGCGAAAACCGGCCAGGGCGTAGACGAGCTGCTCGAGACGGTGCTGCTGACCGCCGACGTGCTCGAGCTCAAGGCCAATCCCAACCGCGCGGGCAAGGGCGCGGTCATCGAGGCCAGACTCGACAAGAGCCGCGGCCCGATCGCGACGCTGCTCGTGCAGAACGGCACGCTGCGCCAGGGCGATCTCATCATCGCCGGCACCGCCGTGGGCCGCGTGCGCGTCATGACGAACGACAAGGGCGCCGAGGTGCGCGAGGCCGGTCCCTCCGTGCCGGTCGAGATCACGGGCCTCACGGACGTGCCCGCACCCGGCGACGAATTCAGCGCCGTCGCGGACGAGCGCATGGCGCGCCAGCTCGTCGAGCAGCGCAAGCAGAAGATCAAGGACGATCTCAACAAGCTGACCCAGAAGGTCACGCTCGAAAGCCTCTTCTCCAAGCTCCAGGAGGGCGAAATGAAGGAGCTCGATCTCGTCGTCAAGGCGGATGTGCAGGGCTCGGCCGAGGCGCTCAAGGCGTCTTTGGAGAAGCTCTCCAACGACGAGGTGCGCGTGCGCGTCATCCACGCGGGCGTCGGCGCGATCAACGAATCCGACATTCTGCTGGCCTCCACGTCCAACGCGATCGTGGTCGGCTTCAACGTGCGCCCGAACGACGCGGCGCAGGCCGCCGCCAAGCGCGACAGCGTGGACATGCGGATGTACCGCGTCATCTACGACGCCATCAACGAGATCGGCGACGCGATGAAGGGCATGCTCGCGCCCAAGTACAAGGAGTCCGTCATCGGCCACGCCGAGGTGCGCCAGACCTACAAGGTCTCCGCCATCGGCACCATCGCGGGCTGCCTGGTCAAGGACGGCAAGATCACCCGGGACTCGCAGGTGCGCGTGCTGCGCGACAACGTGGTCATCCACGAGGGCCAGCTCGGCTCCCTGCAGCGGTTCAAGGACTCCGTCAAGGAGGTCTCCGCAGGCTACGAGTGCGGCACATCCATCGACAAATTCAACGACATCAAGGAAGGCGACGTTTTCGAGTGCTTCGTCATGGAGCAGATCAAGCGGTAATCGCCTTTCGGAAGGGAGGTTCCCATGGCATCCAACCGCATCGGGCGCATCAACGAGGAGATCCAGCGCGAGCTGGCGGAGCTCATCCGCTCGCTCAAGGACCCGCGCGTGCAGACGATCCTGTCCATCACGCATGTGGATACCTCGTCCGATCTGCGCTATTGCAAGGTTTTTATCAGCGCGCTGGACGATTCCCGCTCGCAGGAGGCCCTGAAGGGGCTCAAATCCGCAGCGGGCTGGCTTCGCCGCGAGCTGGGCGCGCGGCTGCAGCTGCGCTATACGCCGGAGCTGACGTTCCACCTCGACGACTCGCTCAAATACGGGGCGCACATGTTCGATCTGCTGAGCAAGCTGAACATCTCCCACGACGAGGACGGCCAGACGCCGGACGGGGAGGCGGACGGGCGTGACGATTCTTGAGACCGCGGACTTTTTAAAGACGCACGACGACTATCTCGTGCTGACGCACCGGCGGCCCGACGGCGACACCATCGGCTGCGCCGCCAGCCTGACACTCGGCCTGCGGGAGCTTGGCAAGCGGGCGTTTCTGCTTGACAATCCCCAGTTTACGCCGCGCTTCGCCCCGTATCTCGAGGGGCTCGTCTGCGGCGAGGCCGGGGCGCACAGCACCGTCGTGGCGGTGGACATCGCCTCCGAGGGCCTGCTCGCCTACGGCCACGAATCGCTCGCCGGGCGCATCGCGCTGGCGATCGACCACCACGGCAGCAACAATCTGGCGGCCGCGAACCGGCTCGTGCAGGCCGACAAGGCCGCCTGCGGCGAGATCGTCTACGCGCTGCTGCGCGCGATGGGCGTTACGCCCACGGCCCGCATCGCGGAGGTGCTGTATATCGCCGTCTCCACCGACACCGGCTGCTTCAAGTATTCCAATACGTCGGCCAATACGCTGCGCGTGGCGGCGGAGCTCGTGGACTGCGGCGCCGACATCTATCCCATCAACAAGCTCTTTTTCGACACGAAGAGCCTGGCCCGCCTGCAGCTGGAGGCCCGGCTGACGAACAGCGTGGAGCTGCTCGCCGGGGGGCTGGTCGGCGTGTGCACGCTGCCAAAGGAATGGGTCGAGGAGCTGCAGGTCTCCGAGGACGACATCGACTCCATCTCCGGCTTCGCGCGCTCCATCGAGGGCGTGGAGATCGGCGTCATGGTCCGCTCCATCGAGGGCGGCGAGGGCAAGATCTCCGTCCGCACGGGCAGCCGCTACAACGCCGCGGAGATCTGCCGGGCGCTCGGCGGCGGCGGCCACGCGGCGGCGGCCGGGGCTTCGGTGCCCGGCGGCATCGCGGCCGCGAAAAAGGCCATTCTGGACGTGCTGCGCGGAATGGGCATTCCGCTTTGAGAGGATCGGGGCATGGCAAACGGAATTCTGATCGTGGACAAGCCCGCCGGCTGGACGAGCCAGGACGTGGCCGCCAAGCTGCGCGGCGTGTTCCATGAGCGCCGCGTCGGGCACGGCGGGACGCTCGACCCCATGGCGACGGGCGTGCTGCCCGTCTTTGTCGGCCGCGCCACCCGCGCGGCCGAATTTTGTGAATCGGCGGAGAAGGAATACGAGGCGGTGCTGCGCCTGGGCCTCGTGACCGACACGCAGGACACCACGGGCACCGTCCTCGAGGAGCGGCCCGCCGCGGTCACGCGCGCGGAGGTGGAGGCGCTGCTGCCCCGGTTCACGGGCGAACTTCAGCAGATCCCGCCCATGTATTCGGCCGTCAAGATCGGCGGGCAGAAGCTCTACCGGCTCGCCCGCAGGGGCTGCGAGATCGAGCGCCCGGCGCGCGGAATCACGGTTTTCGCGCTGGAGCTGCTCTCGTGCAGCGGCAGCGACTATACGCTGCGCGTGCGCTGCTCCAAGGGGACGTACATCCGCACGCTCTGCCACGACATGGGCGCCGCGCTCGGCTGCGGCGGCTGCATGGCGGGCCTGCGGCGCACGCAGGCAGGCCGGTTTCCTCTCGCCATGGCGCACCCGCTGGCGGAGATCCTCGCGTGCGCGGAGCCGGAATCGCTCCTGCTGCCCGTGGACGCGCTGTTTTCGCAGTATCCGCCGCTCACCGTGACCGCCGATCAGGCCGCGCGGATCAAAAACGGCGCGCCGCTGCGCGGCCTGCCGTTTTCCGGCGGGCTCTGCCGCGTCTACGACGATGCCGGCGAATTTCTGATCCTCGGCCGCGCCGAGGACGGCGTTCTGACCGCGGTCAAGGGCTTCTACGAAACATAGGGGCGAACGGCGTTCGCCTGTGTCTATAAAAGAAGGCCCAAGGGCCTTCTTTCATAGAAAAGATGCGATTTTTTTGCGCCTGCGGGCGCAGACTCTGCGAGGCTTTTTTGACAGTTTGGGGGCGAACGGCGTTCGCCCGTGTCTGTTGGATCTGAGGTGATTTTTTTGAACGATGCGCGCGTGATCGCGCTGGGCTTTTTCGACGGCATCCACATCGGCCACGCCGCGCTGCTCCGAAGGACGCGCGAGCGGGCGGACGAGCTGGACTGCCGGGCCTGCGCGCTCACCTTCGACCGGCACCCCGACGCGGTGATCTTCGGCACGGACGTGCCGCTCATCGCCTCGCTGCCCGACCGGGAGCTGCTCATGAAGGAGCGGTTCGGCATGGACGAGGTGCTGCTGGCGCACTTTGACCACGCCATGATGACAATGCCGTGGGAGACCTTCGTCTCCGACGAGCTGCGGAACAGGCTGCGCGCGCGCCACGTCGTCTGCGGACACGATTTCCGCTTCGGCTACCGCGGCGAGGGCACGCCGGAGCGGCTCGCCGGCGCCTGCCGGCGGCTCGGCATGGGGTGCGACATCATCCCCAAGGTGACGCTGGACGGCGAAACCGTCAGCTCTACGCGCATCCGCGAGCAGCTGGCGTCGGGCGAATTTGACGAGGCCCTGCGCTTTCTCGGCCATCCGCCGGTCTATTCCGGCGTCGTGGCGCACGGCAACCGCATCGGCACGACGCTCGCCGTGCCGACGGCGAACCTGCCGTTTCCCGACGGCGTGCTCGTGCCGGCGCGCGGCGTCTACTGCGCGCGCGTCGCGCTGGAGGGGCGGGATTATCCCGCCGTCGTGAACATCGGCGTGCATCCCACCGCCGGCGCGAGCGAGCGGCCGGTGCTCGAGGCGTGGATCTTCGACTTCTCCGGCGACCTCTACGGAAAGCAGATCTCCGTCTGGCTCTGCGGCTTCCTGCGCCCGGAGCGCACATTCCCCTCCATGCAGGCCCTGCGCGCGCAGATCCTGCTCGACGCCGCCGAGGCGAAGGCCCGCCTGTCGCGGCCCGAATAGCGTTTTGACCTGCCGCAGCGCGGAACGGTTCTGCCGTCTCCGCCCCGCGGCAGGTTTTCTGCACGCCCCGGCGGGGAACGCCTCTCCGGGGCTTTTTGCCGTGTGCGTACCCGGCCCGACGCCGTGTCCGTAGGGGCCGATGCCCACATCGGCCCGTTTGCACGGTTTTCGGTCTACCGGTTTTTTCGGCTTCCGCAGGGGGTTACGCCCTCCGGGGGCCTCTTCTTTCCGCTCGTGCGGAAAGAAGAGGAAGAAAGGCACGCCAAAGGGAAGGGCTTTTCACAAAGCCGCCCTTCCCTTTGGAATCCTATCCTCCGAGGATTGTTTGCCAGCCGCGCCTTACGAATGCCGTGCGCGTTCCCGCGCCCCGCGCGGGCCGCGCAATCGCGGTGCGGCGGGAAATGTCGGAGAATAGCCTGCATAGAGAATTGGCCTGTTGATACGCGGAAACAACCCCACCTGTCATTCTGAGCGAAGCGAAGAATCTTGTCGCAAATTTGCTTTAGAATCTTCGTCGCTGGCGCTCCTCAGCATGACAAATGGGGCAGCGGGAAGCGTTCTCCCGACATTCCCTTCCGCACGGCCCTGCGCGGGCCGAGCGGAGCGAGGCGTCGCGCACGCGCTTCCGCTGGACGCGCAGATATCGCAATCTTCGGAGGATGAGGGTCCAGGGAGAAGGGCGGCTTTGTGAAAAGCCCTTCTCCCTGGCGTGCTCTTTCTTCACCGTCTTTCTGCACGAGCAGAAAGACGGTGCCCCGCAGGGCGCATCCTGCGTCCTTAACAAATCTGTACGCAGTACGTATGAGATTCTTCGCCGCTGGCGCTTCTCAGAATGACAGGCGGGGGCTCAAATGCGGGGCGAACGTGCGCGGCGGCAAGCTTCGGCTTGCCATTTTTGCATTTCGTGCTACAATAGAAGCTGACCAGAAAGGAGAGCGACATGCGGCCAATCGGCTTTTTTGACTCCGGGCTCGGCGGGATCAGCGTCCTGCGTGAGACGGTGCGGCTTCTGCCGCACGAGGACTATCTCTATTACGGGGACTCGCTGAACGCCCCCTATGGCGTCCGGCCGGTTTCCGAGGTGCAGCAGCTCTGCGGCGCGGCGGTCGAACGGCTGGTGTCGCGCGGGGCGAAGGCGCTTGTCATCGCCTGCAATACGGCGACCTCCGCGGCCATCGCGATGCTGCGCGAGGCCTATCCCGAGCTGCCCGTCATCGGCACGGAGCCCGCCGTCAAGCCGGCGGTCGAGCGCCATCCCGGCGGGCGCATCCTCGTCATGGCGACGGCCATGACGCTCAAGGAACAGAAATTTCTGGCCCTGCGCGAGCAATACGGCGCGCAGGCCGAGATCATCCCCGTCCCGTGCAGCGGCCTCATGGAATTCGTCGAGCAGGGCATCCTGCGCGGCGGCGAGGTCGAGCAGTATCTGTTCGACAAGCTGGAGCCTTATATGAAGGTGCCGGTGGACGCCATCGTGCTGGGCTGCACGCACTATCCGTTTTTGACGGGCGCGATCCGCCGCGTAGTCGGCAGGAGCCCGGAAATTTTCGACAGCAGCCACGGCGTGGCCCAGCAGCTCGAGCGGCAGCTCTCGGAGCGCGGCCTGCTCGGCGGCGGGCAGACCCCGGGGCGCGTGGAATTTGAAAATTCCCTCGACGAGCCGGAGATCCTGGAGCTCAGCCGCCGCCTGTTCGACTACCGCGACGGCGAGGAATTCTGATGAAACGAAAAATCGGCATTGTCATGCTCTGCCTGCTGCTGCTGTGCGGCTGCGCCGGGAAGACCAACCGGCTCTCGGAGGCCTACGAGGTCTTCGGCGCGAAGCCGTCGGAGCTGAGCCGGATCGAGGTGATCCGCCAGTCCACGATGGAGCGCCGGCGCGCCGAAAAGACGGACGACCTGAAAAAGATTCTGCGCGTGTTCTCCAAAATGGAGCAGCTCCCCGACGTCCAGCCCGACCCCGCCGCGTTTGAAAGCAGCTATGTCGTGCAGTTCTTCGGGCCCGACGGCGAGCAGCTGCTCACCGCGAGCTATGCCGGGGCGGACGGCGGCGCCTGCCTCGCGGCGGGCGGCCGGCTCTACGCCGTGAAGCCCGTCAAAATGGACGCGCTGTGGGACAGTCTCAGCTGCGAGGCCGTTCCGGCGGCGGCGGAAAATCCGCTCGGCCTGACGTATCTGGAGCTTTCGCAGGACAATCTGTCCGCGCGCTGGGGAACCGACACGGTGCTCGGCTATCTGCGCGCGCTCACAGAAAAGACGGCGGCCGTGGATGCCGTGGAGCGCAAGGCCGACGCCTCTTCGCCCGAGGGCTATGTCATCACCGGCGCCGGCGACGGCACGCAGACGTATGATCTGGCGGACGGCTGCGAGTTCTGGGTGCGCGGCGCGTCGGACGGCATCGTCTGCCGCGTCAGCTTTGAGGATTTCCGCACCTATCTGGACAGCGCGGAAGGCGCTCTGTGGACGTTCTATCTGCAAAACGGCGAAATCGCCGCCGCGGAGGAGGCCTTCGCCCCCTGAACGGCGCATATTAAAATCCAAGGGAGGCATTCTTATGGATTTTTCCGGGCTTGTACAGGCGCAGCGGGACTTTTTCGCGACCGGCATCACCCGCTCGGTACCCTACCGCATCGAGGCGCTGCAAAAGCTCCGCCGCGCGCTGCAGGAGAACGAGACGGCGCTGGAGGAGGCGATGTACCGGGACTTCCGCAAGGCGGCCGCCGAGGTCTACATGACCGAGATCGGCACCGTCGTCTCGGAGATCGGCTTCCAGCTGCGCCACGTGCGCGCGTGGTCCGGCCGCCGGCGGGTGCCGACGTCGATCCTGCAGGCGCCGGGCAAGAGCTACCTCTGCCCCGAGCCCTACGGCGTGGTGCTGATCCTGGCCCCGTGGAACTATCCCATCCAGCTCTGCCTCGACCCGCTCGTGGGCGCGCTCGCGGCGGGCAACTGCGCCGTCGTGAAGCCGTCGGCCTACGCGCCCGAGACGAGCCGCGCGCTCGCCGCGCTGCTCTCGTCCGTGTTCGACCCCGCCTATGTCGCGGTCGTCGAGGGCGGGCGCGAGGAGAACCAGGCGCTGCTGGATGAAAAATTCGACTACCTCTTCTTCACCGGCTCGCGCGAGGTCGGCCGGCTCGTCATGGCCAAGGCCGCGAAAAATCTCACGCCCGTCACGCTGGAGCTGGGCGGCAAAAGCCCCGCCATCATCGACGACACCGCCGACGTCCGCACGGCCGCGCGCCGCGTCGCGTTCGGCAAGGTGCTCAACGCGGGGCAGACCTGCGTCGAGCCGGACTACGCCTTCGTGCGCGAGCCGGTCGTCAACCAGTTCCTCGAGGCCTACCGCGCCGCGCTGCGGGAGTTTTTCCCGGACGGCGACTACAGCCAGATGCCCGTCATCGTCAACCAAAAGCACTACGAGCGCGTCAAGGGCCTTCTGTCCGAGGGCCACACGATCATCGGCGGCGGCTTCGACGACGGCACGCGCTTCATCGAGCCGACCGTCCTCATGGACGTGCCGGCGGACGCGCCGGTCATGCAGGAGGAGATCTTCGGGCCGATCCTGCCCGTGATCCCGTACCGGAGCATCAAGGAGTGCATCGCGTATGTGAACGCGCACGACAAGCCGCTGGCGCTGTACCTGTTCACGCGCGACTCGTCCATCGCCGCGCGCGTGCTGGCCTCGTGCTCGTTCGGCGGCGGCTGCGTGAACGACACGATCCTGCACCTGGGCTCGCCGCATCTGCCCTTCGGCGGCGTCGGCGCGTCGGGGATCGGCAGCTACCACGGGAAAAAGAGCTTCGAGACGTTTACCCACTGCCGCAGCGTTTTGCAGAAGCCGTTTGCCTGCGACTGGAAGCTGCGTTACCATCCGTACAGCGAAAAGAAGCTGCGCACGATGCGCCGTTTTATGAAATAGCGGAAGGATTCCATGGGCAGTCCCGCAAAATGGACCACATTTTGCGGGACTGCCTGTTTTTTGCAACTTTTCCTTACATTTTCCCGTTTCTTCTGTTATAATAAAGTCGAGGAGAATGGCTTTTGCGGTCGTACAGGAGGAACGCTATGTTTTCAATCGGAGATTATGTGATTTATGGGTATGAAGGCGTCTGCAAGGTCGAAGAAATCGGACACCCCCGCATGTCGGGGCTGGATCGGAGCCGGGAGTATTACCGCCTGACGCCGTATTACCGCGGCGGCACGATCTACACGCCGGTGGACGGGCGGATTGTCATGCGCCCGGTCATCGCGAAAAGCGAGCTGGAATCGCTGATTCCCGCGCTGCCCAAGCTGCCGCTGCTGAGCGACGTCCCGGCCGACGGCAAGCTGGCCGCCGCCTATTACCGCGAGATCCTGGCCCAGCACAACTGCCGCAGGCTGCTGCAGCTGTGCAAGACGCTCCACGCCAAGCAGACGGAGCTGGCCAGGAACCGGAAGAGCGTCAACGCCACCGACCTGCGCAACTGGAAAACGGCGGAGGAGATGGTCTACGGCGAGTTCGGCTTCGTCCTCGGCATGCCGCCCACGGACGTCAAAACGTTTCTGATCCGCGCGCTCGCATAACGGAAATGGTTCCGGACCTGCTGAAAATACCGGCCGTGCGCTGTCCCGGCCGGAATTTCCGACAGGCCCGGCGTTTTTATATTGACAGTTTTCGGCAAATAGTCGTATACTGATAGACGGAAAAGAAAAGGAGGGTTCATATGATCAGCTATATCTACAAAAAGTCGTTTGCCGTTCTGATGAAACGGCCCGTCCGGCTCTGGGGCGTCTCGCTTCTGTGCATCTTCCTGACAGCGCTGGCAGCGGCCAGCTTCTCGCTGCTCCCGCCGGCGGGCTACGTCGTGACCGTCGCGCTGGAGACCAGCATGGCCATGATCTTCCTGAACTGCTACCGCACCGGGCTGGAGCCCCGCACGACCTATCTGTTTTCCACCTTTACGAAGGACCGCTTCCTGCACGTCGTGGGCGGCATGGCCTGGATGTCCCTGTGGATTTTCCTGTGGTCGCTCATCCCCGTGGTCGGCATCGTGTTCGGCACCATCCGCGCCTATGAGTACCGCTTCACCCCGTACATCCTCATGACGCGCACCGACGTCAAGCCCACCGAGGCCATCGAGATCTCCAAAAAGGAGACCATGGGCTACAAGTCCACGATGTTCTGGGCGGACGTGCTGGTCGAGGTCATCATCGGCGTGGCTGCGCTGCTGCTGGCGCTGCTCGGCAAAATCCCCTACATCGGCGTCCTGTTCATCGTTGTGCTCGTTGCGCTGAACGTGTTCTGCGCGCTGTTTCTGTCGCTGTTCTACGGCATCCTGCACGCGGCGTTCTACGTGGAGATCAAGTCCGGGAACCTGAGCGCGCAGGCCGCGCCCGCCCCGCAGTACGCTCCCGCGCCGGCCGCTCCGCAGCCGGTCGCCCCCGTCCAGCCGGAACCCGCGGCCCCCGCCCCGGCAGCGCCCGCAGAGCCCGAGGCCGCGCCCGTCCAGCCGGAGACCGCCGCACCGGAAGCGCCCGAAGCGCCCGAGGCCGGCCCCGCCCAGTCCGAACCGGCCGCGCCCGAGGCTGCCCCGGAGGCGCCCGCCGCGCCGGCGGCGACCTTCTGCACCAACTGCGGCGCAAAGCTGGAGCCCGGCGCCCGCTTCTGCACCGTCTGCGGCGCGAAGCAGGACTAATCGGAAGCCGCGGTTCGCGTGAAACGCCAATAATTGAGAAATCGCTCCGCGATGCAGGTAATACATCGCGGAGCGATGTTCAATATTTCAAAAAGCCTCGCAGAGTTTGCGCCCGCAGGCGCAAATAAGTTGCAAATCCGTGTTTTCCGGCGGCGCGTACGTCGGAAAACACACTTTACGGGCTGCAAGTGTGGGATTTTCGCGTCCCACGCCGCGAAAATTGCGCGCGCAGCAGACCGCAGCCTGTTGTTGAAAAAGGCCGGCAGGCCTTTTTCAACAGTGAACATCGCGGAGCGATGTTTTAACGCTTCGCTTTCTCCGTCATACTGCCTGTCCTGTCCGCATAGATATGGGTATCGGGAATACCGGACGCGGAAAGGAGATCGCCATGGCGAACGCAACGGAAAATCGGGCGCTGGAGGCGCCGCACAAGCTGACGCTGGACGCGCGCCGCAGGCTCAGCATGACGGGCGTGGTGGAGGTTGAGAGCTTCGACGAGGCGCAGGTCGTGCTCGCGACGACGAAGGGGACGCTGATCGTCCGCGGGCGGGGGCTGCATCTGCAGATGCTCTCGCTGGACGGCGGGCAGGTCACGGTGGACGGCGACGTGGATTCGCTGGCCTATGAGGAAGCGGCCCCCGCGGGCGGCTTTTTCGCCCGGCTGTTCGGCTGATGGAGCTGCCGCTGTCCCTGCAGGCCGCGCAGTTTTTCCAGGCCGCGCTCATGGGCCTGCTGCTGGCGGCGGCCTACGATTTTCTGCGGGCGCTGCGGCGGCTGCGCCCGCGCCTGGGCACGGCGCTGGACGTGCTGTTTGCCGCCCTGGTCTTCTGCGCGCTGACGTCGTTCACGCTGGTCCAGGCGAAGGGCCTGTTCCGGCTGTTCTTTTTTCCGGCGGCATTTCTGGGCGCGGCGCTGTGGTTTTTGACGGCCAGCGCGGCCGCGCTGCGCGCTTTTTCCGCCCTCTGGCGGGGGCTGGGGCGGGTTTTCGGACTTTTGCTGCGCCCATTTGGATTTATTTTGAAAAAAACATGGAAAATTTTAAAAAAGTTCTTTGCAAGCCGGGAAAAATGGGTTACAATATTCGATAAGATATTCCGAACACGAAAGAGGAGCGAAACGCGGCATGAAGTTTGTAAAATCGTCTCTGCTTGTGAAGCTGGTCGTTCTGATTCTGGTCGTCTACGCGGTCGTGACCCTGGTGTCGCTCCGTTCGCAGATCGCCGACAAAAACAGCCAGGCCGCAACGCTGACCGGAAGCATCGCGGCCGCCGAGCAGGAAAACGGCCGGCTGCAGGAATCCATTGACGAGCTCGACACCGACACGGGTGTGGAGGCGGTTGCGCGCGACAAACTGGGGATGGTCTCCCAAGGGGAGATCGTTTTCCACGACGTCAGCGACTGACCAGATACATATATGGGGGATCATACAGGCAGTATGGAGCTAACAGTTGGAGCAATCCTGGACGGAAAGGTCAAAAGCCTCACCAAGTTCGGCGCGTTTATCACGCTGCCCAACAACGCCGTCGGCATGGTGCACATCTCCGAGGTGGCGCACGCCTATGTCAACGACATCCACGATTATCTCGCCGAGGGCCAGGACGTGAAGGTCATGGTCATCGGCCTGGACGCCGGCAAAATCAACCTGTCCATCAAGCGCACCCTGCCGGCTCCCGCGAAGCCGCAGTACAGCCGTCCGCGGCCGCAGTTCGACCGGCAGCAGTCCGGCGCGCCCACCAGAGCCGGCTCCGGCGGCTTTTCCGGCGGCCCGGCCCAGGCCCCGCAGGGCAAATCCTTCGACGACATGCTCAAGCAGTTCATGACCGAGTCCGACAGCAAGATGTCCTCGATCAAGCAGTACTCCGAGCACCGCACGAAAACCAGAAAACGATAGACAAGAAAACGCCTGTGTCATTTTTCGGCCCGCAGGCCGCGGAACGACACGGGCGCTCTTTTTTTCCGAAAATACGGGAGGCGGCTTATGCAGAATGTTCTCATCACTGGCGGCTCGCGCGGGATCGGCGCGGCGGCGGTGCGGCTGTTCGCCGCGCGCGGCGACCGCGTCCGGTTTCTCTACGCGCGCTCCGAAGAGGCGTCCGCGGCGCTCGCCCGCGAGACGGGCGCGGAGGCCGTCCGCTGTGACGTGGCGGACGAGCAGGCAGTCGCGCGCGCGTTCGCGGGCTTCGACACGGACGTGCTCGTCAACAACGCGGGCGTCGCGCACTATGGGCTGGTCAGCCAGATCCGGCCCGACGAGTGGCGGCGGCTGTTCGCCGTGGACGTGGACGGCGTTTTTTACTGCGTGCGCGCGGCCCTGCCCGCGATGCTGCAGAAGCAGGCCGGCGCGATTGTGAACACGGCCTCGATGTGGGGCCAGGTGGGCGCGTCCTGCGAGGCGGCCTACTCCGCCGCCAAGGGCGCGGTGATCGCCTTCACAAAGGCGCTCGCCAAGGAGCTCGGCCCGTCCGGTATCCGGGTGAACGCCGTCGCGCCGGGCGTCATCATGACCGACATGTGCGCCGGCCTCGGCAGCGAGGCGCTGGACAGCCTGCGGGAGCAGACGCCGCTGGAGCGGCTCGGGACGCCGGAGGAGGTCGCGCACGCCATCGCGTACCTCGCGGACGCGCCGTTCGTGACCGGGCAGGTCCTCGGCGTCAGCGGCGGGTTCGTGATTTGACGGCGCGGGAGGGACGGCCATGACGGATGAGGAGCTGATGCGCGAGGCGCTCCGGCTGGCGCGGGAGGCGGGAGCCGAGGGCGAGGTGCCGGTGGGCTGCGTGATCGCCATGGACGGGGAGGTCGTTTCGCGCGGCCGCAACCGGCGCGAGGGCGCAAAAAGCGCGCTGGCGCACGCCGAGCTCGAGGCGATCGGGGCGGCGTGCCGGGCGCTGGGCGGTTGGCGGCTGTGGCAGTGCACGCTGTATGTGACGCTCGAGCCGTGCCCCATGTGCGCGGGCGCGATTCTCAACGCGCAGATCCCGCGCGTGGTATACGGCGCGAAAAACGACCGCGAGGGCGCGGCCGGGACGCTCATCGACCTGTTTTCCCTGCCGCGCCACCAGAGGCCCGCGGTCGTCTCCGGCGTGCTGGAGGAGGACTGCGCCTCGGTGCTCACGGACTTCTTCCGCCGCCTGCGCAGGCCGGACGGACAGACGTAAAACACATTTGCGGATTAAAAATCCCCCCGGATGTCCGGGGGGATTTTGGCGTCTTTCAAAAAAGCCTCGCAGAGTTTGCGCCCGCGGGCGCAAATAAATTGTAAATCCGCTTTTCCCGGCGGCTGGTACGTCGGGAAAAGCACTTTACAGGCTGCAAGTGTGGAAATTGCGCGGCCTGCCGAATCCGAGCCCAGCGAAGCGGGTCGGATTCGGAGAGGAGAAGCAGCGGAATGGACGAGCCCCTGCGCTGGCGCGGGGACGAGGGATATGGAGCTTGCTTCGACGACGCGCGCGGCAGCCTGCAAACCATCTGTCAAAAAGGCCGCAGGCCTTTTTGACAGTCTGAAAAAATCCCCCCGGATGCTCCGGGGGGATTTTTTAACACTTACTTCTGTCTCTTGCGCAGCCAGCAGAACCACACGATAAAGCCCACGAAGACGCCGCCCAGGAGATTGCCGAGCGTCACGGGGATCATGTTGCCGGTAAAATAGTTGCCCCAGGTCAGCTTCGCGATGTCCAGCCCCGCGTCGGCGGCGGCCTGCACATACGCGGCGCTGCTCTTGGCGAACAGACCCAGCATGCAGTAGGTCATGTCGGCGATGGAGTGGTTGAAGCCGCAGACCACGAAGAACATGACCGGCGCCCACGCGCCGAGGAAGCGGCCCGTGATGTCCTTGGCCGCGAGCGACATGAGCACGCCCAGCGTCACGAGCACGTTGCACAGAAAGCCCATGAAAAACGCGTTCTGGAACGGCATGGTCATCTTGGCCTGCGCGACCTTCATGGAGAACACGGCCAGCGCGTCCTTGCCGGCGCTCAGCCAGCCGAACTTCGCGCAGACGACCGCGACCAGCATGGAGCCGAGGAAGTTGCCGATGTACACGAACAGCCAGTTTTTGAGCATCCCGCCGAACGAGGCCGTGCCGTCCATCACGCTGATGGAGATGAGCGTGTTGCCGGTGAACAGCTCGGTGCCCATGACGACGACCATGCCGAGGCCGAACGCGAAGAGCAGGCCCGAGATCATGCGGATGACGCTGTTGTTGTCGAGCGCGTAGCTCGCCATGTTGGTCACGCAGGAGGGAAACGCGATGAGCATGCCGGCCAGAATGCCGAGTAGCAGCATCTTTGAGACGGGCAGCTTCGTTTTCGCCGCGCCGGCGTTGGAATAGTTGACCGCCAGCTCGGCGGGTGTAAACAGATTCATAGCGTTTCTTTCTTCTTTCTTTTCAGTCTTACGCGAGGGTGCGCTCCGCCGCCTCGACCACGTGGCCGATGAGCACGGAGCTGGTGACGGTGCCGACGCCGCCCGGAACGGGCGTGACGGCCTCCACAATCGGCTCGACCTCGGAGAACACCGCGTCGCCCGCGATGCCGCCCTTGCCGTCCTTTTTGGACGGGTCCCAGTTGATCGACACGTCGATGACGATCTGGCCGGGGCGCACGAAGTTTTTCGTCAGGCTGTTCAGCACGCCCGCGGCGGACACCAGAATGTCGGCCCGGCGCGCGATGGCGGGCAGATCGACGGTCTTGGTGTGGCAGACGGTGACGGTGGCGTTTTTGCCCAGCAGCATCATGGCGGCGGGCTTGCCGACCACGAGCGAGCGGCCGATCACGACGGCGTTTTTGCCCCGGCAGTCGATGCCGTAGTAGTCGAGGATCTCCATGCAGGCCTGCGGCGTGCAAGGCGCGAAGCCGAGCTGCTTGCCCATGAACACGCCCGCGTTGGACAGGTCCGTCATGCAGTCGACGTCCTTTTTGGCGGCCAGATGGTTGCAGATCTCATCCTGGTCGGCCTTCAGGTGCTTCGGCAGCGGCCGGAACAGCAGGCAGCCGTGGATGGAGCCGTCCCGGTTGATCGCCTCGATCTGATCGATGAGCGCTTCCTTCGTGACGGTTTCCGGCAGGACGAACTTCTGCACCTCGACGCCGATGGCCTCCGCGCGGGCGACGGCGCCCTTTTCATAGGCCAGATCGGACGGATTTTCGCCGCAGCGCACGATGGCGAGCTTCGCGCTGACGCCCTTTTCACGCAGCGCGGCCGCGCGGGCGGACAGCCGCTCGTTCATCGCGGCGGTGACCTCCTTGCCCAGTAACTGTTTTGCCATGTTGTTCTCCCCCTATTTGAAGAAGCCGGCCTTGACCGACTCGAAAATTTCGTCCGCAAGCCTGCCGTATTGGTCCAGCATGCCGAGACACTTTTCGTTCAGCTCGCCGGCAAGCGCGCGGTCCTGCAGCGATTTGGTGTTGATGAACACGTTGAGGCTGGCCGCCTGCAGCGCGCTCTTCACGATGGCCGCGCCGCAGCCCGCGTCGGATACCGCGAGGCGCGAGCCCTTCTGCGCAAAGACCGCGATGGCGTCGAGCGACTGACAGCAGAGCTCCATGATGTGCATGGGCACCCGGCAGGCCGTGACCGTGGCCTGCTCCAGCGTTTCGGCGCGGGCCGGGTCGTCTTTGGGGATGGCGTATGCCCTGGCCAGCGGGGCAAAGCCCTCGGCGTCGGCGGGCACCTGGTCGAGCAGCTCCGTCTGCAGCGCGTCGCACCGGGCCTTGAGGGCGACGATCTCGGATTCGACGTCCGCGTACTTCTTTTTGCCGACGGTGAGCGAGCCGACCATGTTGCCCAGCGCGGTGCCGATGGCCGCGACCAGCGCAGAGGCCCCGCCGCCGCCCGGCACCGGCTCGCTCGACGCCAGCACCGTGACGAATTCACGGCAGGAATTCTGTGTAAAATCCATAAAAACTCCTTAACGGCGCAGGGGCGGCGGTTCCCCGCCGCCCCTGCCAGTTGTGTATTTCGTTGCCTGCGTTCTTTTTGCGCCGCGGCCGGAAACCGGAAAATCAGGCTTCGTCCGCGGGCGTCTGTCCGGCGATCAGAACAGGCCGGAGACCTCGCCGGTTTCGGTATCGACGTCGATGCGGCGATAGGCGGGATCGGAGCCGGTGCCGGGCATCATGGAGATGGTGCCGGCCATCGGGCAGAGGAATTTCGCACCGCCGTATTCCAGGATGTCGCGGATGGGCAGGCGCCAGTTCTTCGGCACGCCCTTCCAGCTCGGCTCGTGGGACAGGGACAGATGCGTCTTGACCATCATGGTGCAGTAGTCGGCGTACTTGGGGTCGGACTCGAAGCGCTTGGCCTTCTCAACGGCCAGCGGCGCCCAGTCCACGCCGTCCGCGCCGTAGACTTCCCTGGCGATGCGCTCGACGCGCTGGCGCAGCGGCATCTCCAGCGGATAGAGGAACTTGAGATCGACGGGGTCGTTGCAGGCGTCGATGACGGCCTCGGCCAGCTCGATCGCGCCCTCGCCGCCGTATCTCCAGTGGTTGGAGAGCGCGCAGCGGACGCCCTGCTCGGCGCACAGACGGCGGATCAGCGCGATCTCGGCGTCGGTGTCGGTGTAGAACTGGTTGATGCAGACGACCGGGTTGATGCCGGACTTCTTGATCGTGGCGACATGGTGGAACAGGTTCTCGCAGCCCTTTTCCAGCAGGCCGAGGTTCTCCTTGGTATATTCCTCGGGCAGCGGGCGTCCCGCGACGACGGCCGGGCCGCCGCCGTGCATCTTGAGCGCGCGGATCGTGGCGACGAGGACGGAGACGTTCGGGGTCAGGCCGGACAGGCGGCTCTTGACGTTCCAGAACTTTTCAAAGCCGATGTCGGCGGCGAAGCCGGACTCGGTGACGTGATAGTCGAAGAGCTTGAGGGCCAGACGGTCGCCGATGACGGAGGACTGGCCGATGGCGATGTTCGCGAACGGGCCGGCGTGCACGAGGACCGGCTGGTGCTCGACGGAATAGCACATGGTGGGGTTGATCGTGTTGCGCATCCACGCGGTCATCGCGCCGGCGACCTCGAGATCCTCGGTCGTGACGGGATTGCCCTTGCGGTCGTAGGCGACGACGATCTTGCCGATGCGCTCGCGCAGATCCTTGAGGTCGCGCGCGACGGCGAGGATGGCCATGAGCTCGGAGGAGACGGCGATGGCGAACTTGGACTCCATCAGATAGCCGTCCTTCGGGCCGCCGAGGCCCATGACGATGTTGCGCAGGCCCTGCGCGCAGTAGTCCATGACCCAGCCCATCTCGATGCGCTTGGGGTCGATGTCGAGGCGCTTGAGGCCGCGCTTGGCCAGCTCCTCGTCGTTGTAGTTGCGCTCGTGCTGCATTCTGGCGTTGAGCGCGACCATCGCGAGGTTGTGGGCGTTCATGATGTCGTTGATGTCGCCGGTGAGGCCGAGCGAGAACTTGGTCATCGGCATCAGCAGCGCGTTGCCGCCGCCGGCGGCGGTGCCCTTGACGTTCATGGTCGGGCCGCCGGAGGGCTGGCGCAGGCAGCCGCCGACGTTCTTACCCAGCTTGCCGAGGCCCTCGATGAGGCCGAGCGACGTGGTGGACTTGCCCTCGCCGAGCGGGGTCGGCGTGATGGCCGTGACCTCGATGAACTTGCCGTTCGGTTTATTTTCCAGGCGCTTCATGATCTTCATAAAGTCGAGCTTCGGGGTGTTGCCGTAGGGAATGATCTCCTCGGGCAGCAGCCCGAGCTTTTCGCGGAAATACTCCACCGACGGAAGCGTTTTTTCCGCCTCCTCCGCGATCTGCCAGTCCTTGTAGACGGTCGGATCGAGCGTCACGCGCCCGTTTTCGTCCACATACCTGCCATCCTGGAACTTGATTGCCATTGTGAATCCTCCTTCGATTTTCCCCGAAGACCCTTCAACTCCCCCGGGGTAAAATAAGTGCTGCCGCGGGAACAGCGGCCTTCCGCTTCTGCCGCCGCCTGTGCAGTTTATCATCCCGCGCCGTTTGCGCCCGCGGAGCAGCCGGGCTTCGGCAGCTTCGCGCGCACGGCGGAGATCAGAATGTCGCCTGCGACCACCCGGTCCTCGGCGGCAAAGCGGATAAAGTTGTCGGAATACAAAACCTGCGCCGACGGCGGGAATTCCTCGTCCCCCGCCCACAGGAGCAGCTGCATGAAANAGCCGGGCAGCAGCTCGAACCGATAGCCCGCGTCGCCGTGGGGCACCGGCACGGCGCCGAGCGCCTCGCACGCCGCGCGGAACTGCGGGAGCTTTCCGCCGAATGTGAACGCCGCGCGTTTGAGCACCCGGCCCGTGTAGGGCGTGATGTACATCTCGCCCCACGGCAGCTCGCGGAAGGTTTTGTATTCGGTAAACGGTCCGGCCGGCGCGCCCTCGAGCAGAAAGCGCAGCAGAAACGTCTGCGCGGGCAGGCTCGAGAGGGCGTAGGCGCCGGGATCGTCCGCGGTGATGGCGTAGTCCGGCCACGCGATCCGGCAGCGCTCGCCCAGCAGCGTCAGGCAGAACGCCGCGCCGTCGAACGGCGCGGGGGCCGCCTCCGGCTTCAGCTTTTCAAAAAGCGCCTCGTAGTGCGCGAACGGGACCTCTTCCTTGTTGTTTTCCAGCTCCATGTTTTCAAAGCCTCGCAGTGTCTGCGCCCGCGGCGCAAATGTGTTTCGCGCCCGCCGCTCCGGCGGTCACTCCTGCACGCTCGACGGGAAGAGCTCGCGGTTGGTGTGCGGCAGGAAGCAGGCCGCGACAAACTCGTCCATGTAGCGCGGGTTGGTGGACAGCTCCATATACGTCATGTTCGCGGCGAGCGCGTAGATCTTTTCCCGCGCCTCGTCCGAGACGACGGCGGCGTACGCGCCGGCCAGCGAGGAGTTGCCGATGTAGGTGAATTTCTCGCGTTCCACATCCGGGAACATGCCGATGCGGACGGCGTTTTCCATGTTGATGCCGCTGCCGATGCCGCCGGCCACGAAGATATGCTCGAGCACGCTGACGTCCATGTCCAGAGACGACAGCAGGATGCTGATGGCGGAGAAGATCGCGCCCTTGGCGCGGATGAAGGACCCGATGTCCACCTCCGTGATGGAGACCTCGCGGCCGGTGTCGCTCTCGTCGGGGAAGGCCAGCACATAGCGCTTCATGCCGTGGCGGTCGGTCAGGATGCGCAGGCCCTCGCGCGTGAACTCGCCCTTCGGGGAGATGGCGGAGACGCGGTACAGCTCGGCGATCACGTCGATGATGCCGGAGCCGCAGAGCCCGACGGGCTTCTGCCCCGGCGCGCCCACGACGCGCACCTCCGGCTCCAGCGTCCCGCGGTCGATCCGGACCGCTTCGACCGCGCCGTCGGTGGCGCGCATGCCGCAGGAGATGTCGCCGCCCTCGAACGCCGGGCCGGCCGAGCAGGCGCAGGCCATCATGAAGTCCCGGTTGCCGAAGACGATCTCGCCGTTGGTGCCGAGGTCGATGAACAGGGAATACTCCTCCCGGTTCCACAGCAGGCTCGCGAACGCGCCCGCGGTGATGTCGCCGCCCACATAGGAGCCGATGTTGGGCGTGAGGATGACGCTGGCGCTGTGGTTGCCCGGCAGACCGATGTCCGGGGCCTTGAGACCGCTCCAGCGGAAGAAGGTGGGAATATACGGCTCCATCCGCACGGGGCTGGCGTCCACCGCCAGCAGCAGATGGTTCATCGTGGTGTTGGAGGCGATGCAGAAGCGCAGGATGCGCTTGGGGCGGATGTGCGCGCTCTGGCACATGGTCTCGATGAGCGGGGTCAGCGTCTCCCGGACGATGGCGTCCTGAAGCCGCTTGTAGCCGCCCGGCTTCGACTGCTCGATGATGCGGTTGATGACGTCCGCGCCGTAGCGGATCTGCCCGTTGCCGGCGGACGCCTTGGCCAGCAGCCTGCCGGTTTTGAGATCCGCCAGGACGGCCGAGACCGTGGTGGTGCCGATGTCGATGGCGCAGCCGCAGAGCGGCGTGGGGTCGTCGGCGGGCAGCACCTCGTAGACGCGGAACCAGCCGAATTTGTGCACGCCCAGCACCCGCACGCGGAAATCGGACTCGCGCAGCACCTTGGAGAGCTTCTGCACGACGTTGAAGGCCAGCGCGGCCTCCTCGCAGCCCGCCGCGGCCTTGACCGCGAGGATCATGCGCTCCACGTCGGGCATGGTGTCGTCGAGCGTGGGCGGCGTCATCTCCACGAGATAGCTTGCGAAATTGTTGCCGAAGCCGATCCCGGCGGCGCGGATGTCGGCCTGCAGGCGCTCGAAGATCGCGATTTCCGCCCCTGTGGACAGGTCGGCGGTCTTCATGCGGCTTTTATAGGCGGAGGCAATGTCGGGCACCAGCACAACGACGTCGGAGGTGATGCGGCTGGCGCAGCTCAGCCGCCAGCCGGCGGCGTAGTCCTCCTCCGAAATGTGCGCGGTCCGCGGACTCTCCAGCTCGCCCTCCAGCAGCTGCACCCGGCATTTGCCGCACGAGCCGTTGCCGCCGCAGGGCGCGTCGATGGCCACGTTGGCGTCGCGGGCCGCCTCGAGAAGGGTGGCGTCGGGCGCGGCGAACACCCGCACCTGCTCCTGATTTTCAAACCGGAAGGTTACCTGATACATAATAATCCTTTGCGCGCGCGATCCCTGCCGGCCGTCGGCAGGCAGGGATCGCGCGCTCTATTTGATGAGGTTAGGTTTCGAGATACGAGTCGGAATACAGCTCGTGGTTCTTGAAGATGTCGCAGGACTTGATCGTCTCCATCAGGCGCAGGTCGTTCGGGTTCACGATCGCGGAGGTGAGGCCCTGCATCATGGCCATGGCGACAAGCGCGGAGTCCATGATCGGCCGCACGGCCTTCGGCGCGCCGTTGGAGTTGTTGGACAGGCCGCCCGTGGACTTCAGGCCCTCGTCGGCGAACAGGCGGATGGCGTTCAGCACGTCCATCTGCTTGTCCTGCATGCCCTTGACGACCAGGAACAGCGGGTCGAACCAGAGGTCGGTGGCCTCCATGCCGAGCGACAGTCCGCGCTCGAGCATGTGGTGGCAGTGCGTCATGCGCTCGTCGTTGTCCTTGGCGATGCCGTCGGCGGAGCAGAGGGCGATGACGATGGCGTCGTTCGCGGCGGCGAGGTCGATGTTGGAGATTCGCGAGCCCGCGTCGGCGGAGTTCACGATCGGCTTGCCGTTCGTGCGGTTATAGACCTTGATGCCGGCCTCGATGGCGCGCTTGTTGGCGGTGTCGAGGGCCAGCGGCACGTTGTTGAAGTTCTCCTGCAGAAGCTTGACCGCCCAGGTCATGAGCTCGGGGCCGTTGGATTCGGCCGGGCCGATGTTCACGTCGAGGTAGGTCGCGCCGGCCTTGATCTGCTCGGCCGCGCGCTGCAGAATGGGCGCGGGGTTCATGGTGTTCATGGCCTCGCGGATGACCGGGCTGATGCAGTGGATGCGCTCGCCGATGGTGACGAACTTGGGCGAGTTCGGGTCGCGCTGCTTGTACGCGACGCCCATGTCCACGACCTCGATCTTCGGAATGGAGGCGGAGATTTTTTCGAAGTTGAGCGGCGCGTTGACGTCGTCGGCCTGCTTCTTGTCCTCGGCCGGCTTCTTGGCGGCGGCAGCCGCCTCGGCGGCCTTGATGTGCTCGCCGTCGCGCAGGAACTTGACGATCTCGACCGCCTCGCGCGTGCCGACGACGACGTTCCAGTCGGGCAGCTTGTCCTGGATTTCGCCCTTCATCACGGCGACCTTGCCGGGGATGATGAGCGTGCGGTTACTGATCTTGGAGGCGACGTCGGACTCGTCCATGAACTTCTTGACGGTCGAGGACGAGAACTTGCCCGCGGCCCAGGCCGTCAGGACGGACATGCCGGAGGCGTCGGTGATGAGCAGGTTGACGGGCACCTTGGAGCGCTCGAGCTCGCCCGAGATGAGGAAGTAGGTCAGCGCGAAGTCCACCGTCAGCGCGCAGGGATCGCCGGGGCCGGCGCCGTTGATGGGATAGATGCCGGGGGCGACCTTCATCGGCTTCTGGGGGTCGGTGAAGATGTTCTGGCGCAGGCCGCAGAGCGGAAGCGCCTCGGCGTTGCGGATCGTCTCCATGACGATGACGGAGCCGTATTTGAGCGTGAACACAGCGGCGAGGGCGGTCTGCAGATGCACGTCGCCCGGGCAGAGCTTCGCGAGATTCACGATGGAGGGATAGCCGAAGGTGCGGTCGTTGTCGTGCAGCGCCGCGCGGCGGACCTCGACGGCGTTCATGAAGGTCTCCTTCACGGTCGCGCCGGTCACATCGACGACGAGATTCTTGTTGCCCGCCTTCTCGAGCGCCTCGAGGGTGTCGTGCAGCTCGCTCAGGCTCTTGCCGCGCACGCCGAGCACGATGCCCGCGCTCTGGGCAAGCTGGCTCATGGCCTCGTAGTTTTCTCCGTTCGCGCCGTTGAGGATGGGCTTGGTATCCTTGACGGCTTCCACGGCCTGCTTTGCGGTCTCGGCGTTTTCGCAGTCGATGATGACGCCGCGGCCCGTGTCCGCGACCTTTTTGCAGAGCGCGGCCAGACGCTCGCCGTTGTCCTTGCCGTGGACGAGCACCATTTCCACGTACTCGCGCTCGCCGATGCGCTCGTAATCGACCGTTTTCATCTCGGCCAGCTTCGCGTCCACGGCCGCGTCGTCCATGCCGGTGCACAGGCTGACCGCGAACAGGTTGCGCGAGACGAACGTCTTTTCATGGCGGAACAGCACCGTTTCGCCGCCGAGCTTGTGGCCGGCGGCCTCGACGGTCTTCATGGGAGGCGCGGTGGCCTCGGAGAGCAGCGCGAGCGCCTCCGGGGACATATACGGGCACTTGTCGATGGTGACGGACCCCTGGGCGACCTTCATGCAGAACGCCATGCAGGTGGGGGAGCCGCATTCCTTACAGTTCTTCTTGGGAGAGAGCTTGAAAATATCCAGACCTTTGACTGCCATAATGTTGTTCCTCCTTCCTTACATCAGCGCCGCGATCATCTTGGCGATGGTCGCGATGGCGGCGGGATGGCGCATGATGACCGCGTCGGCGCCGCCGGCGAGAACGGCGGCGGCGGTGGTGATTTCCATCTCCACGCCGCGTTCCTCCTGGCTGCCCCACTCGGGCATCTCCGCCTCCGACATGACCGCTTCCTTGACGCTCCAGGTATCGGAGGAGACCGGCGTCATAATCGGCATCTGCAGCATCGTGTCGGACTGCTTGAGCGCAGCGTCGCGGATGCGGTCGAGGGTGGAGGCGACGTATTCGTAGCCGTAGCCCGCGGCAGCGGAGCCGATGTTCATGACGATGCTCTGGCCGCTCACGCCCAGCTGGGTCATGACGGTGTTGAGCTGCTTGGCAAGGTTGATGTCGACGGCGGATTCCGCGCCGACCTTCTGGTTGTAGGCCAGGCCGGCGGACGCGCCGACGGTCTTGTAGTTTTCATCGCGCGCGGACAAAACGAGGATGTTCTTGCCGGCAAGCGCCTCGGCGACCGCGCCGAAGAGCTCGGTGTCCTTTTCCACGTTCTTGCAGCCCATGATGACGATGGGCATGGTGACGGCGTCGGACACGTCCTTCGCCAGCTTCACGCACTCCTCGACGGACTTGTTCGCGCCGTTGGGATCGGCGCCTTCGAAGTGGAGGCACAGGAAGGACGCGNCCTCCATGGTCTCGGCCCGCTTCGCCATGTCCACAACGCTGGCGCAGCCCTCGTAGAAGGCCTTTTCACCGGGCATGCCGTACTCGGACATGCCGAAGTCGGTCAGCTCGACGCCGATTTTCGGCGCGTTGGTGATCGCCTCGTCGAAGGTGTAGAACGGCAGCACGTTCTGGCCGCCGAGCTTGATGGCTTTTTCGCCAACGCCAAGTGTCACTTCGTTGATTCTGGCGCTGTAAGCCTGCTTTTTGGGAACAAAAGGCATGATTTGAAATCCCCCTATTCAAAAAATTGACGGTTTACTTACAAGGATAGCTTCCGCATGATCTCCCGCACGGCCAGGCGGACCGGCGCGGAATCCGGCACCTTGGAGGAGGGCTTTCCCTCCGAGTCGTATTCGTAGACCAGCTCGTCCTGCGGCAGCACGCCGATCAGCTCCAGCCCGAACCGCCCGATCTCCTCCTGCACGCCAGCGTTCAGAACGCCCCCCGGCGCGCGGTTGATGATGAGCTTCATTTCCGCGGGTCTGAGCTCCAGCTCCCGGATCATCTCCGCGATCCGCCCGACGGCCTGCACGCCTCTGCGCGAGCAGTCGGAGATGAGCAGCATGGTATCGACGTGCGGCAGGGTGCCCCGGCTCAGATATTCGAGCCCCGCCTCGTTGTCGATGACGAGATAGCGGTAGTTGCCGGCATATTTGTCGATCTGGGTCTTGAGCACGCCGTTGACAAAGCAGTAGCAGCCCTTGCCCTGCGTCCGGCCCATGACGAGCATGTCGAAATCGTCCTCCTCGATGAGCGCCGAGCCGAATTTCATCTCGGCGTAGTCGGCCTTCGTCATGCTGGCGGGCATCGTCCCGTCCTTTTCGGCGTGGGCCATCTCCTCGCGGATGTCGCCGAGCGTCGTCTCCACCTCCACGCCCAAAACCTCGTTGAGATTGGAATTCGCGTCGGCGTCCACCACCAGGATGGGCCCCTTGTTCTGCCTGCAGAGTTCGTCGATGATGAGGCCGCAGGTCGTCGTCTTTCCGACGCCGCCCTTGCCGGCCACCGCGATGGTATGTGTTGCCATGAAGGATGCTCCTTCCAAAAATCAGTCGGACGGGGCCGTGAAAAAGCCGCCGTCTGACGCGCGGGTCTTGTTCAGAGATCTCCGAGCAGCCCCGCGCCCTGCGCGACATAGGCCGCGTCCTCGTATTTGTTGAGTGCGTACAAATGAATGCCGTCCACGCCGCAGGCGCGGTATTCGTCGATGAGCCGGACGGTGTAGTCGAGGCCCGCCTTGCGGAAATCCTCCTTCTTCTGCTCGGCCATGGCGTCCTCCGGCGCGTAGGGGTTGGGGAAGAGCCAGTAGCGGGAGATGAGCTCGGACAGGCGGCGGTCCATCACGCAGGCGTTGCGGGACAGGGCGTTCGTGAGCGTGCCCGTGATCGTGGTGATCGGCATGATGCCCGCGTCCACAGGCAGGCGGACGCCCGCGCGCCGGATGGCCTCGAGCCAGCGGCGGAACGCGTCCATATCCCAGCAGAGCTGGGTGATGATAAAGTCCGCGCCGTTGTCCTGCTTCTGCCGGAGGAAGGCGATGTCGGCCTCGAGGCTGCGGCACTGGATGTGGCCCTCGGGCGAGCCGGCGACCGCGATCGTGAATTTGTCGCCGAATTCCTGACGCGCGAACTTCACCAGCTCCGTTGCGTAATGAAGCTCACCGTTCGTGCCCGTCCAGCCGTAGGGCAGGTCGCCGCGCAGCGCCAGCATGTGGTCGATGCCGCAGTCGAGATAGGTCTGGAGCTTCTCGCGGATGTCGGCTTTAGTGCCGCCGATGCAGGTGAAGTGGGTGACGGGAACGGTCCTGCCGTCCTGTTTGATTTTGCGCAGCACCTCGAGATTCTTGCCCACGTTGGCGCCGCCGGCGCCGTAGGTGCAGGAGATATAGTCGGGGCGCATGGCATAGAGCCGCTCCAGCACGCCGCCCGCTCCGCAGAGCTTCTCCATGCCGCCGTCCGTCTTGGGCGGAAAGACTTCAAAAGAAAACGCGGCGCGGTTTTTGTAGATTTCGGCAACACTCACGGCGTGCTCCTCCTGCGGCGCGAACCGCTGCATCGCCGCCCAAATCAGGCGGCGCGGCCCATTCTCATACCAGTTTATCGTAGCACAATTTACCGATGAATACAAGACAAATTTCGCAGAAAATATCGGACTATTGCCGGATTATCCGCAAGTTTTCGCAACTTAGGGAGCAACTTTTAGTTGCTAAAGACCGGTAATATTTATTACGAAAAGCCCCTCCGGGCGCCGCCAAAGGGGGCGCGGAGGGGTTTGGGGGCAGCACCGCGCAGCGCGCGGCCGACGCCTCAGGCACGGTCTTGCCTGCATTCTTCCCGTCCTATGCGCCCAAAATGCCCGCGAATCCGCAAAGGATTCGCTGCGCTTATTGACGCATCTGACGAAAAATCCGGCGGCGCAATTCCGCGCCTGGAATTGTGCGGTGCTGTCCTAGATCTCGGTAAACAGGTATTTTTCGGTGAGTCCGCCGTGCTCGGCGTAGATGGTGACGGCGCCGGGGCGCACGGCATCGACGCGGAAGCTGCACGGCCGGCCCGCGAAGCGCGCCTGGAGATAGGCGAGCGGGTCGTCCGTCTCGATCTCCTCAAAAAACACGTCGCGCATCTGATTGTTGGCGCAGGAATTGAGAATTTCCCGCACAAGCTCGTACTGCTTCACGCGTCTGCCCGCTCGCGGACGATCGCGACGTTGTTCACGAGGTCCACCGATACCAGCTCGCCCACGACGACGGCCTGCCGCTCGAGCAGATCGGTCAGCAGCACCTGTCCGGGCTGGCAGTCAATGCGCTGCACGTTGGTGAGCACGATGTTTTCGGGCTTCTGTTCGCCCCGATAGACGGTAGATAAGCACATGTCTGAAACCTCCAGTCAGCAGATCGTTTTTGCCCGCGTCACTTCGTCATGGACGCGAGCACCGCGGACAGGCGCAGGTTGCCCTTTTCAAAGTCGCCGACGGCCTGCAGAATCTGCTCGTAGGCGGCGGTCTCGCCGAGCGCGTTCACCTGCTCGGCCAGCTTTTGCAGCTCCTGCGCGTGCGAGGCGTTGTGGCCGACCATGTATTTCATGAGCGCGATCAGCTCGTCGCGCGGGCTGACCTGCTCGCGGCCGCAGTCGGCGCAGCTCAGGCCCTCGCCGCAGTGGATGGGCTCCGCGCAGCCCTCGTGGCTGTGCTCGTGGAACGCCTCGTGGGAATGCTCGTGGGAATGGGTATGCTCCTCATGATCCAGATGCATAATCATAACTCCTTTTCAAATCGCGGTTTTCCGTGACATTATTATACCCGCCGCGCGGGATTTTGTAAATAGTCTCCCCCATCCGGCTCCGCCGCGCCGGCGGGCGCCGGGATGCTCAGCGAGCACAGCCGCCCCTGCGCGCGCAGAAAGCCCTCCCGCTTGAGCCGGTTCCACTCCGCCGAGAGGCCTGTCCGGTCCACGAACAGATAGTCGGCCAGCTCCTGCTGGTTGAACGGCACCTCGAAGGGATTCCCGCCGGCCATGCGCTGCTGCTCGGCGAGATACGACAGCAGCTTCCGCCGGGTCGTGCGCTCGGACAGGTGCACCATTTTGCGGCTCATGGCCATGTACTTGTCCGCGAGGATGTGGATGAGGTTCTCCGAGAGCTGCTGGTGGCACTGGCAGCGGTTGGCGCAGGTGTGCAGGATGCGCTGCACGTCGATGAGCAGCACGGCGCTGTCCGTCTGCGCCATGACGCCGACGGGCATGCGCTGCTCCGTCGAGCAGCTGAACGCGTCGCAGAAGATCTCGCCCTCCTGCATCGTATCGATGATGCTGCGGCCGCCCAGCACGTCCTCGTAGACCGTGTTGATGCGGCCGGTGAGGATGATCCCGACCTGGAACGACCGCTCGCCCTCGGCAAAGATCCACGTGCCCCGGTCGTAGACGCGCTTCTGCGCCTGCATGCACTGCAGCAGCGGCAGCACCTCCTGCTGCCCGACGTGCGCGAAAAGCGGGTTTTCCGTGTACAGCCCGATATAGTGCTCCATCCGAATTCCCCCCGACCGTGTAGAAATTTCGACAGACGTATTTTTTCTATCATATTATAATGAAACCAAGACGTCAAGGGCAATCCCGCACAATTTCAGGCGCGAATTACGCGGTGCTGCCCAAAAGAAATCGGAGGTGTTTCCCATCCGGACAAAGCTGCGGGCCCTGGGCGCGGTCCTGGCCCTGTGCCTTCTCTGCGCGGGCTGCGCGCGGACGGGCGGGACGGACGCCTCCGCCGCGCAGAAGGAGATGGCTGTCATGGATTTTTCAGGCGACCCCGCGAATGTGATCTATCTGGCCGGTGGCTGTTTTTGGGGCATGGAGAAGCTCATGCAGTCCATTCCCGGCGTGACAGGCGCCGTCAGCGGCTATGCCAACGGCACGGGTGAGGCCGACGCGGACTACAAGACCGTCTGCACCGGGAAAACCGGCTTCCGGGAGACGGTGCGCGTGGAGTACGACCCGGAGCAGGTCAGCCTCGACGCGCTGCTGCTGGCCTATTTCCAGGTGATCGACCCGACGGTGCAGAACCGGCAGGGCAACGACGTCGGCAGCCAGTATCAGACGGGCGTGTATTACACGAACGACGCGGCAAAGCAGACGGTGGAGCGCATCGCCGCGCTGGAGGCCGGACGGACGGAGTCGTTCGCCGTGGAGATCGGCCCGCTCCGCAACTTCTATCCGGCCGAGGAATACCACCAGGATTATCTGGACAAGAACCCGAACGGCTACTGCCACATCCCGCTCGACGAGATCGCGCGCTACGCCAATCTGCGCATCGACCCCGGCGACTACCGGAGGCCGGATCAGGACACGCTCCGGCAGACGCTCACAGACGAGCAATACCGCGTCACGCAGCAGAGCGCCACCGAGCAGCCGTTCACGAACAAGTACTGGGACTTCCACGGCAAGGGCATCTACGTGGACGCGGCCACGGGCGAGCCGCTGTTCTCCTCGCTCGACAAGTTCGACAGCGCCTGCGGCTGGCCCGCCTTCTCCGCGCCCATCGAGGAGCCGGCCGTGGTGGAGCGGACCGACGACAGCTTCGGCATGACGCGCACTGAGGTGCGCAGCCGCGCCGGGGATTCGCACCTCGGCCACGTGTTCGAAGGCGACCCGGCGTCGCCCAACGGCGTCCGCTACTGCATCAACAGCGCGGCGCTGCGGTTCGTGCCGTATGAGCAAATGCAAACGCAGGGCTACGGCTATCTGCTGGATTTATTTGATTAAGGAGTCTTGTTTATGAAGAGCTTTACCAACATCATCCTCGGCTTCGGCAAGGGCGGCAAGACGCTCGCGGGCGCGCTGGCGCAGGCGGGCCAGCCCACGGCGCTCATCGAAAAGGACGCGGGCATGTACGGCGGCACCTGCATCAACGTCGCCTGCATCCCGACGAAATCGCTCGAGCACAGCGCGCGGCTGTCCGCCGCGCAGGGCGGCGGCTTCTATGAGAAATCCGCGCGCTACCGCGACGCCGTGGCGGAGAAGAACCGCCTCACCGCCATGCTGCGGCAGAAAAACTACGCCAAGGCCGTCTCCGCCGGCGTCACGGTGCTGACCGGCGCGGCGTCCTTCACGGACGCGCACACCGTCCTCGTGCGCTATCCGGACGGCACGTCCGAGGAGCTGCACGGCGAGCGCTTCTTCCTCAACACCGGCTCGCGCCCGTTCATCCCGCCGGTCGAGGGCCTGCGCGAGAGCCGGTTCGCCTATACCAGCGAGACGCTGATGGCGCGCGACAAGCTGCCCCGGCATCTGGCGATCGTCGGCGGCGGCTACATCGGGCTGGAGTTCTCCTCGTATTTCGCCAACTTCGGCTCCCAGGTCACGATCATCCAGGACGGCGAGGCGTTCATCCCCCGCGAGGACGCGGAGGTGGCGCAGTCGGTGCTCGAGAGCCTGACGGCGCGCGGCGTGACGGTCGTGCGGAGCGCGAAGCTCCTGTCCGTGCGCGATTCCGACGACCGCGCGGCGCTGAAGCTGCAGACCGGAGACGGCGAGCGGACCGTCGAGGCCGACGCGATCCTCGTGGCCACCGGCCGCCGGCCCAACGTCGCGGAGCTGAACCTCGCGGCCGCGGGCGTGGAGCTGACCGAGCGCGGCGCCGTGAAAACGGACGAGCATCTGCGCACCACGGCGGAGCACATCTGGGCGATGGGCGACGTCGCGGGCGGCCTGCAGTTCACCTACATCTCCCTCGACGACTTCCGCATCGTGAAGTCCCAGCTGCTGGCGGACGGGAGCCGCACCACGAAAAACCGCGGCGCGGTGCCCTACACGGTCTTCCTCGATCCCCCCATGTCCCGCGTGGGCCTGTCCGAGGAGGAGGCCGTCAAGGCCGGCTTCCGCGTGAAGATCGCGCGGCTGCCCGCGGCGGCCGTGCCCAAGGCGCAGGTTTTGCAGCGGCCCGCGGGTCTGCTCAAGGCCATCGTGGACGCGGACACCGGGCTCATTCTGGGCGCGCACTTCTTCTGCGCCGAGTCGCAGGAGATGATCAACCTTGTCAAGCTCTGCATGGACGCGAAGCTTCCCTACACCGTCCTGCGGGACAGCATTTACAACCACCCCACCATGACAGAGGCGCTGAACGATCTGTTCGGCGCGCTGTGAGCGCCGGAAATCCCGGCAAAAATCGGAAAGGAGACTTGTTATGATGGACGAAATCAAAAAACTTACCAACGAGGCGGGCGCTCCCGTCGCCGACAACGAAAACGCGATTACCGCCGGCCCGCGCGGCCCCGTGGTGATGCAGGACGTGTGGCTGATGGAGAAGATGGCCCACTTCAACCGCGAGGTCATTCCCGAGCGGCGCATGCACGCCAAGGGCTGGGGCGCCTACGGACACCTCACCGTCACGCACGATATTTCGCAGTTCACGAAGGCCAAGGTCCTCCAGCCGGGCAAGCAGACCGATCTCTTCATCCGCTTCTCCACCGTCGCGGGCGAGCGCGGCGCGGCCGACACCGAGCGCGACATCCGCGGCGTCGCCGTGAAGTTCTACACCGAGGAGGGCAACTGGGATCTCGTCGGCAACAACACGCCCACCTTCTTCATCCGCGACGTGCACAACTTCTCCGACCTCAACCGCGCGGTCAAGCGCGACCCGCGCACGGGCCGCCGCTCGGCGCAGAACAACTGGGACTTCTGGACGCTGCTGCCCGAGACCTTCCACCAGACCACCGTCGTCATGTCCGACCGGGGCATCCCCGCCTCCTTCCGCAACATGCACTTCTTCGGCGAGCACACCTACTCGTTCTACAACGCGAAAAACGAGCGCGTCTGGTGCAAATTCCACTTCAAGACCCAGCAGGGCATCAAGAACCTCACCGACGAGGAAGCCGAAAAGATCGCCGGCATGGACCGCGANTACCACGGCAAGGACCTGTACGACGCCATCGAGCGCGGCGATTTCCCGAAGTGGACGATGTACGTGCAGATCATGACCGAGGAGCAGGCCCGGAACCACTACGAAAACCCGTTCGACATCACGAAGATCTGGCGTCACGCGGAGTATCCGCTCATCGAGGTCGGCGAGCTCGTGCTCGACCGCAACCCCGAAAACTACTTCGCCGAGGTGGAGCAGGCCGCGTTTACGCCCGCGCATGTGGTTCCCGGCATCGGCTTCTCGCCGGACAAGTTCCTGCAGGGCCGCCTGTTCGCCTACGGCGACGCGCAGCGCTACCGCCTGGGCGTCAACCACAACCTCATCCCCGTCAACCAGGCCAAGGGCGTCAAGGGCGGCATCGCCGAGTATCACCGCGACGGCGCGATGCGCGTGGACGGCAACTACGGCGGCGCGCCCGCCTACAGCCCCAACAGCTACGGCGCCTGGACGGCGCAGCCCGACGTGATGGAGCCGCCGCTGGCGCTCGAGGGCGCGATGTGGCGCTATGACCCGAAGGACGACCCGACCGACGACTGCTTCCGCGCGGGCGGCGACCTCTACCGCGTCATGACCGAGGACAAGAAGCAGCTGCTCATCGAGAACACCGCGCGCAATATCGCGCCCGTGACCGAGAACATCAAGTACCGCCACGCGGTCCACTGCCTGCTCGCGGACGAGGACTACGGCAAGCGCATCACCGCGGCGCTCGGCCTGGATCTTAGCCGTGTGCGGGAGCTGGCAAAGCTGGATAACAACGGCCTCATCGCGGCGACGCGGATGCCGGAATAAGAAAAGGGGTATTTTTATGAGCGAACGTAAATTTTATCTCTGCGAGCTCTGCGGCAACCTGGTGGGCCTCATCCGCGAGGGCGGCGGCGAGCTGGCCTGCTGCGGCCAGCCGATGAAGCTGCTCGTCCCGAACACGACCGACGCCAGCCAGGAAAAGCACGTCCCGGTCGTCACCGTGGACGGCGACATCGTCCGCGTGCGCGTCGGCTCGGCCGAGCACCCGATGACGGAGGCGCACTACATCCAGTGGATCTACCTCTGCACCGAAAACGGCGGCCAGCGCCGCTGCCTCCATCCCGGCGACGCCCCCGCGGCCGAATTCGTTCTGAACGGCGAAACCCCCGTTGCCGTCTACGCCTACTGCAACCTCCACGGCCTGTGGGAAAAGACGCTCTGATCCCCCGCTGCTTGAAAACCGCCTGACAAGAGGCTGTGAAGCCCCGGAGCCCTCCGCTCCGGCGTCTTCACAGCCTCTTTTTGCCCCCCCGCCGCCTGTCCCCCATCTGTCATTCTGAGGAGCGTCAGCGACGAAGAATCTCATGCAAACGGGCAGCAAGATTCTTCTCTGCGCTCAGAATGACAATGGGGTTGTTTCCGCACGGTCCGACGTCTGGGGCGCCGTTCAGCCGGGATGCTTTTCCCAGTAGCGGCGGATGCCCTCGATCAGCGCGGCGTGGTCGCGCAGGTGCGGCAGGCCCGATACGGCGGCGACGCCGATCACGCTGCCGCCGCGCAGGCGGATGGGGAACGCGCCGCCGCAGGCCGCGTATTCCATTGGGTCGAGCAGCCAGTCGCGCCGGAGGTCCTCGCCCGAGGCCTCGAGCTCACAGAACACGCGCAGCGTGCTCTTTTCCACCGTATCGACGGTGTTCCGCTTCCGCCGGAGCCAGAGCTCGTTGTTCCGGTTCGTGCCGTCCGGATAGCAGCGGAATACGACGACGTGGTTGACCTCGACTTCAACGGCCAGCGGGCCCTCCATCTGCGCGCAGGCTTCCCGGAGGCAGCAGCCCAGCTCCCACGCGTCGCGGTTGGAAAAGGTGAGAAACTGATAGGTTTCTTCCTCGCGGATACATTCATTCAGTGTTTCCTGACTCATGGCGGCGTCATCCTTCTTTCTTTGTTCGCTGTCCTTATCCTACCACACGCCGCGGCTTCCGGCGAGAAAAAATTACGGCAGCGAAGCCGCGGGAAAACGGCCGGCCGCAATGGATACAAAAATAACAGGGCTGTGAAGAACCGGAGCGGAGGCTCCGATGCTTCACGGTCCTGTTTCCCGCCCGCTCAGTCCTTCAGGTCTGCGAGGGGGTCGTCATTGCGGCGCGCGTAGGCGGTCGCGATCCAGAGCTTGCCGGAATAGCCGAAGGTGAGGTCGAGCCAGGCGCTGTCGGTGTAGATTGTGATGGTATACCAGCCGAGCTCCGTGAGGTAGGCGAGGTCCGCGCTGTTCGGCCGGCGGAGTTCGCCGTAGAGCTGATCGGTCGCCCACTGCTGCGGCACGTGGTTTCCCGGCAGGGATTTGAGCGCGTCCCCGATCGCCATCCCGAGGCGGATGTCCCGGAGCACGGGAAGCGCCTCTTTGGCCGTGCAGAAAGAAGTCTCTCCGTAATAGATTTCGTCCAGCGTATAGTTGTCGTAGTCGCCCGGCCGGGTGTCCCCGTACGGCCGGAATACGTAGTCCATGTTCCCGACATAGACGACGAGATCCGTATTGCCGCGCTCCGGCGTCATCCGGATGCCGTAATCGAGCATGCCCTGCGGAATGGGCCAGATTTTCTGCGTCTCGGCCAGGGTCATGCCGAGCGCGTAGCCGTGCAGCGAGACGAGCTCGTCCTGCGTCACCCGCGACTGCGCGTCGAAGGCCGGCCGCTCCGATACGATGCCCGGCGTCGCGTCGACGATGAGCTCGGCCGGGATTGTGTAGTCCGGCGCCTCCGCCTGCGCGTCGGACGCGGCGTCGGTCTGCGCCGCGCTGCCTGCCGCGCTCTGAGACGTTACGGCGGACACCTCCGCCTGTGTGTCGGACGCCGCCGCGCTGCCCGCCGCACTCTGAGACGCCGCGGCGGCCGCCGCCCGGACGGGAGCCTCCGACTCCGGGACCAGCGTATAAATGCTCCAGAGGGACTGCGTTCCGTCGCTGCGCCGGTATGTCGCGGCGAGCCAGAGCTGCCCGTTTGTGCGCAGAAGGAAGCTGCTGCCGCCCAGCGGCTGGTATTGCGGCGCGGCATCGCGCTGCGAGGGATCGGCGAGGCTGCCGACGGAGGTGTCGAACAGCGCGTTCCACTCCGCGTCGGTCCAGGGAAAGTCCTGCCAGCGCCATGTGACCGGGGAGACAACCTGCTGCGCGCCGGTGGCGCGGTCCGAGACGGTGAAGCTGTCCGCGCCGATCAGATACCGGCTGCCCGAGTCGCCGTCGGCGGCGTAGAAGGAGCTGAGGGGGTTCATGTACAGGCATTCCGACGAGACGTAGACGTCTCCGGCTTCGAGCGCCGCCGTCTGCGCCGCGGCGGATTTTTTGCCGGCGGGGTCCGTCAGAAAGCACACCGCCACGGCGGCGCACGCGGCCACGGCCGCGGCGGCGAGCCAGAACGCGGGCTTTTTGTAGTTCAGCGCGGCCTTGATGCGCGCCTTCACGCCCACCTCGCCGAAGGCCAGCGGGCAGGCGCCGACGCGCTCATGCGGCGCGCTGCAGGCCAGCAGCGCTTCCGAGTAGGCCAGCACGCCGCGCTTATCCAGCGTGCGCACGACCGACTCGTCGCAGGCCAGCTCCAGATCGCGGCAGAACAGCGCGTACGCCAGCCAGCAGAGCGGATGGAACCAATAGACCGCGAGCAGCAGAAAGCCCAGCGGCTTCCAGATGTGGTCGAGACGCCGCAGATGCGCCGTCTCATGCGCGACGACGGGCTCCCGCTCCGCCTCGCCCATCCCGGACGGCAGGCAGATGCGCGGTCTTGCGACGCCGAGGATGAACGGCGTCCGGACGTTGTCGCAGAGCCATACGCGGCCGCCGATGCAGACGGAGGCGGCGAGCTGCCTGTGCAGACGCAGATAACTGACGGCGGTATAGACGAGCATCCCGGCGAGGCCGAGCAGCCAGACCAGGCAGGCGGCAGCCGTCAGAATCTGCAGAGGATTCGCGCTCGCCGCCGGTTCGGGCGAAAGAGAGGCGGCGAGCACCGGGTTGACCGCGCGGTTGACGGCCGCGATCCCGCTCTGGATGGCCGGCCTCTGCGCGTAGAGCATGTCGGGGCTGACGGTTTCCGCGCTCGGGATGAGGCTCAGCACGCTCTGCAGCGTGACCGGGCACGCCAGGCGCACGGCCACGGCGGCCCAGAGCAGGCAGACGAGCCGCTTCGGGGCCTTTCTGAGCAGGAAGCGCAGCAGGACCACGGCCAGGATGAGCCAGCCGGCCGCGATGCCCATGTTGAGGACCTTCAGAAACACAGCCTCCACGGTCTACTCCTTTCCGGCGTCGTCCAGCATGCGGCGGATCTCCGCCGCGTCCTTTTCGGACAGCGGCTTCCGGCCGGTAAAGGACGCGATGAACGCGGGCAGCGACCCGCCGAACGTCTCGTCCACGAACCGCTCCGTCTGCATGGCGTAGAACGCCTGCCGCGACAGCACGGACGAGACCGTGCCGTTTTCATTTTTGAAGATGCCGCGCTCACAGAGCTTGCGCAGCACCGTATAGGTGGTGGAGCGGTTCCAGTTCAGCTCTTTTCCGCACAGCTCCGCCAGCTCCCGCGAGCGCAGCGGCTCATGGCTCCAGATCAGATCCGCGAAACGGGACTCCACGGCCCCCAGACCGCCCTCCTGCATACAGACGCCTCCTGTCAGTTTACTTCCGATAAACTACGCTCAGTTTACTACCGATAAACCGTTCTGTCAAGCCATATTTTTCCGCGCCGCAGGCCGCGCGCGGAAGCGTTGCTTTTTCGCGGATTACCGTGTACAATAAAACGCACACGACCGGCTCTCTCCATTCCGGCGGCGGCCGCGCGGGGCCCTCGGGCCCGCGCAGGCGCACGGCGCGGCGCAGGTGCAAAAACGGTTTGCCGGCAGGCCGCCGGCGGACTGCGGCGCCGGTCAACAGACAAGCTTGCGGAGGAAAACACAGATGGTACAGTTTATATTCAAACTTGTCGGCAGTCTCGCAAAGGTCTTTCCGGACGGGGAACCGCCCGCGCTCGGCGAGCCGGTTCTGCGCGGCTTCGCGGGCGAGGCGCTCTCGGTGCAGCTGGCGTACAGCTGCCGGTCGGACGACATGGAGATCCTCACCCGCGATTTTTCGCTGCAGGTCGAATCCGACCTGCCCGTCACGCTCCGCACGGTCGGGCTGGTGCCGGTCGCCTATCCCTGCCACGCGGTCCGGGACGCGGGCTATCTGCGCACCGAGCCGGGCCTGTTCCCCGACCTGCTGCTCCCGTATCAGCCGGGCAGCCTGCTCCGGGCGGTACCGGGCCAGTGGCGGAGCGTCTGGGCCGACGTGGACGGGGCCGCGCCCGCCGGCGAGCACAGCGTGCTGTTTCTGGCGCGGGACAGCGGCGGCGCGGTTTTGTGGCAGCAGCGGCTGACCGTTTCGGTCTCGCGGCAGAGCCTCCCGCCGCAGACGCTTCTGCATACCGAGTGGCTCCACACCGACTGCCTTGCCGATTACTACCGCGTGCCGGTGTTCAGCGAGGCGTACTGGCGCATCACGGAGAATTTCGTCCAAAGTGCAGTGCGGCACGGCGTCAACATGCTGCTGACGCCGGTCTTCACCCCGCCGCTGGACATGGAGCCGGGCGGCTCGCGCACCGCCGTGCAGCTCGTCGGCATCCGGCGGCGCGGCGGGGCATATGCGTTCGACTTCTCGCGGCTGCAGCGCTGGACGCAGATGGCGCGGCGGCAGGGCGTCGCGTATCTGGAGATGGCGCACCTGTTCTCGCAGTGGGGCGCGGTCAGCGCGCCGACGATTTATGCCGACACCGAGGACGGGCCGAACGAGGTCATCTTCGGCTGGAGCAGCCCCGCGGCGGGCGGGGCATACACCGTGTTTCTGCAGGCGTTCCTGCCCGCGCTCAAGGCGTTTTTGCAGCAGGAGGGCTGGCTGGAGCACACCTGGTTCCACATCTCCGACGAGCCCGAGGAGCACCAGCTCGCGTCCTTCGCGCGGGCGGCGGACTCCGTGCGCGGGCTGCTGGCCGGCTGCCATGTGCTCGACGCGCTCAGCAGCTACGCGTTTTATCAGAAGGGCCTGGTGGCGCGCCCCGTCGTGAGCGTCGATCACGCGGAGCCGTTCCTGCGGGCGCAGGTGCCCCACCTGTGGGTCTACTACTGCATGGCGCAGGCTGTGGATGTCCCGAACCGCTTCATGGCCCTGCCGAGCGGCAGAAACCGCATTCTGGGCGTCCTGCTCTACTATTTCAACATCGAGGGCTTCCTCCACTGGGGCTTTGACTTCTACAATTCCGCCTATTCCCGCGGGCACATCGACCCCTACCGGGTCACGGACGGCGGCGAGGCCTTTCCGTCCGGCGACGCGTTTCTGGTCTATCCCGCGCCGGACGGGACCGCGTACGAGTCCGTCCGCGGCATGGTCCTGCGCCAGGCGCTGGACGATCTGCGCCTGATGCGGCTGCTGGAGGAGAAGCTCGGCCGGCCGGCGGCCTGCCGCCTGCTGGAGGATACGGCGGGGATGCCGCTGTCCTTTACAAGCTACCCCGTGTCGGAGGACTTCTTCACCCGCCTGCGCGCGCGGGCAGCCGCGCTGCTGGAAGGCGTCTGAGCGCCCGATCCGGCGGAAAACGCCGTTTAACCAGACGGGGCAAAAAAAATCTGTCATTCTGCAGCGCGCTGCAGAATGACAGACGGAAAACGCACAATCAGACGGCGGAGGATGGACGCGGCGGCCGGGTCAGTCGAACGCGAAGGCGAGATAGGGCGGCTCTCCGCCGCCGTCCAGCCATTTGACCATCCCGAAGGGCGTGCCGCCGCCCGGCGAGCGGACGCGGCAGGCCTTTGCGGGCAGCGCGGTCATGAGCGCCGGCAGCATCGACGCGTCCGGCAGCAGCTCGTCGCAGACGGCGAGGCCGTCCTCCATCGAGGCCGCCGCGCAGCCGGTTTTTCCGTCCAGCCGCAGCGCGTAGAACGCCCGCGTCCCGCGCTCGTATTCCAGCAGCGGAAGCCCGCAGCGCACGTGCGGCACATCCGCGAGCAGCGTTTCGCGCAGGCCCGCGTAGTCCGCGGAAGAGATCAGCTCCGCCGAACCGCGCCCGCGGACGCCCTCCGCGGTCTTTTCGTCCAGAAACGTCCGCTGCCTGTAGCCGAGCGGCTCATAGAAGCGCACGAGCGACGGCTCGCCCGGGACGAGCAGCGCGCAGGAAACGCCGCGCCTTTGCAGCCGCGCTTCGGCGTGGGCCATCAGCGCCCGCGCCAGCCCCCGGCCCCGAAAGGCGCGGTCGGTCGCGACCGCGTAGAAATACGCGGCCTTTTTTGTCTCCGGCCCGCGCGCGAGCGTCACGGGCAGCGCGAACAGCATGGACGCGAGCACGCCGTCCTCCTCCGCGCCGAAGCCGGCGCAGACGGGAAACAGCGCGTCAAAAAAGCGGGCGATCTCCTCGTCCGTGTCGCCGAACGCCTCGCGCCAGAGCGCCGTCAGGCGCGGAATATCGTCCGGCCCCGTTCCGCGGCAGCGCAATTACAGCACCCCCAGATAGTCGGCCACGTACTTTTTGAGCACGAGCGCCGGCTGATAGGATTCCTTGGCGCGGCGCAGGCCGTCGAGCCCCATGTCGTCCTCGCGGTTGAGGTAGCGCAGCTCCGGGTATTTTCCCGCGACCATCCGGGAAAACTCCCGGTTGATGACGGAATACGCGCCCTCCGAATCGGGCAGGGCCTTTTCAAAGTGTACGTCGTAATACTGCTCGTTCATCCGCGTGCCCATCGAAAACGCCACGAACCGCGTGCCGTCGGACAGGAGCAGCCCGTCCATCTCCAGCTCGCCGAAGTGCTCGAACGCGCGCCCGAGCGCGATGTCCTCCGACTCCACGGCCTGCGCCTCGTCGCGGTCGGCCTTCCAGCTGCGCTCGACCTCGCAGCACAGGCCGATGTTTTCCGCCGTGATGGGCACGGTGTACCAGCCGGGATTCTCCGCGGCGAAGCGGTTGCAGTGGTTGCGCTTGGCCTGCAGCCGCTTGCCGCGCAGCTCGGTCAGCGCCTCGACCGTGTAGAGATAGTCGTATGTCGCCTGGGCCGGCGAGTAGCTGAACCGGCCCGGATAGAGCCGCTCAAGGTCGGCGCGCGTCTCGTCGGTGAGCGACTGGAAGGCCAGCGTGAGATGCCGCTCGCGGCAGTCCTCCAGGATCTTCTCCAGCACGCCCCTGACGTCGCAGCAGCCGGCGGGATAGATGCAGACGGCCTCGCTGCCGTAGACGCGCTCCTGGACGAGATAGCCGTCCACCTCCGCAACGCGGCCGTAGTAGCCCGACCAGAGATACGCGCTGGAAAAGGTGTACTCCGCGCCCGGATAGCCGCAGGCCCAGAGAATCGGCCTGGCCCACGCGCGGTCCTCGATCGTGGGTTCATGGAATGGTATCATAAAAGTAAAGCCTCAAATTCCTTTGCGTTGTCATTCGCTGTGTCGAATACAGTATACCATTGAACCCCATTTTTAGCAATCGCGATTCCGGAAGTTGACAAAAAACCGGAAACGGGGTACATTATACCGGAAGAACAGCCAGCGCTTCCATTCGGCGCTGGCGGGAAAGAGGACATTTCCATGTGTGAAAACTGCAAGAAGACCTTCTATATCACAACGCCCATCTATTACCCCAGCGACAAGCTGCACATCGGCCACACCTACTGCACCGTCGCGGCGGACGCCATGGCGCGCTACAAGCGGCTGCAGGGCTACGACGTCATGTTCCTGACCGGCACCGACGAGCACGGCCAGAAGATCGAGACGAAGGCGAAGGCCGCCGGCGTCACGCCCCAGCAGTTCGTGGACAACATCGTCGCGGGCGAGAAGGGCATTCTCGACCTGTGGAAGCTCATGAACATCTCGAACGACCGCTTTATCCGCACGACGGACGACTACCACGTCGCGGCCATTCAGAAGATTTTCCATAAGATGTACGACAACGGCGACATCTACAAGGGCTCGTACAAGGGCAAGTACTGCACGCCCTGCGAGTCGTTCTGGACCGAGAGCCAGCTCAAGGACGGCAAGTGCCCCGACTGCGGCGGCGAGGTGCACGACGCCGAGGAGGAGGCCTACTTCTTCCGGCTTTCCAAATACGCCTCCCGCGTGCGCGAGCTGCTGACGACAACCGACTTTCTCGAGCCCAAGTCCCGCGTCAACGAGATGGTCAACAACTTCATCGATCCCGGCCTCGAGGATCTGTGCGTCTCGCGCACGTCGTTCACCTGGGGCGTCCCCGTGGACTTTGACCCGGGCCACGTCGTCTATGTGTGGGTGGACGCCCTGTTCAACTACACGACGGCGCTCGGCTTCATGAACGACCGCTACCGCGACTTCGACCGGTACTGGCCCGCCGACGTGCACTTCGTCGGCAAGGAGATCGTCCGCTTCCACTCGATCATCTGGCCCGCCATGCTCATGAGCATGGGCATGGAGCTGCCCAAAAAGGTCTACGGCCACGGCTGGCTCGTCATGGACGGCGGCAAGATGTCCAAGTCCAAGGGCAACGTGGTGGACCCGTATCTGCTCGCCGAGATGTTCGGCGTGGACGCGCTGCGGTTCTTCCTGCTGCGCACCTTCCCGTTCGGCACCGACGGCAATTTCTCCAACGAGCTGCTCATCAGCACGATCAACACCGACCTCGCCAACGACCTCGGCAACCTCGTCTCCCGCACGACGGCGATGATCGAGAAGTATTTCGGCGGCACGCTGCCCGCCGACCGCCTCGCGGCCGACCCGGACGGCGAGCTGCAGGCGCTGCTCTCCGGCCTGCGCGGGCGCTATGAGGCGCAGATGGAGAAATACCAGTTCCAGAACGCGCTCGAGGAGATCTTCCGGTGCATCCAGCGCGCCAACAAGTATATCGACGAGACGGCCCCGTGGGCGCTGGCCAGGGATGACGCCAACCGTCCGCGCCTGGCGTCGGTTCTGTACAACCTGCTCGAGTCCATCCGCATCTGCGCGGCGCTGCTGACGCCGTTCATCCCCGAGTCCGCCGGGAAAATCTTCGCGCAGATCGGCGCGGAGGAGGAAGGCAAGACGTGGGACGCCGCCGCGAAATGGGGCGTCACGCCGGAAAACGCGTCGGTGCGCAGGGCCGAGGCGATCTTCCCGCGGCTCGACATGGAAAAAGCGCTCGCCGAGCTGACCGAGCGCGAGCAGGCCGCCAAAAAGGCTGCGCTGCCCGCCCTGGAGACGGAGCCGCTGGCGAAGGAATCCGTCGATTTCGACACCTTCTGCAAGTCCGACTTCCGCGCCGTCAAGGTCAAGGCCTGCGAGGCCGTCAAAAAGTCCGACAAGCTGCTGCGCTTCACCCTCGACGACGGCACCGGCGCCGACCGGCAGATCCTCTCCGGCATCCACAAATTCTACGAGCCCGAGGCGCTCGTCGGCAAGACGCTTGTCGCCATCGTGAACCTGCCGCCCAGAAAAATGATGGGCCTGGAATCCTGCGGCATGCTCCTGTCCGCCGTGCACACCGAAAAGGGCGAGGAGAAGCTGAACCTCATCATGGTGGACGACGCCATCCCCGCCGGCGCAAAGCTCTGCTGAGAAAACCGAAAAAGCGAAAGGCTCCCTCCCCGGCCGGTCCCGGAGGGAGCCTTTTTACGCGCCCCGCAGACAAAAAACGTGCAAAACCGGCTGTCGAAATTTGGAGGAATCCACAGTTGCAATTTCCCTCAGGGGCCGTTATAATTCTCTATCGATAACGACAGGCAAGGAGGGACGTTCCATGATGTACGCTCGCAAGACGGCTTCGGAACGGCTCTCCCGTTTTTGTTTTCGGGCGTTCGTCTCTCCCGAGAAGAGACAGGTTTCCTGTTTTCCAAAATCAGAATTGTGAATTTGGTTTTTCCATCTTCACAGTTCTTTTTTTATGCGCCCGGAGACCCGGAAAGAAAAGAGAGGAGTCAACCAATGGCCAAAACCCAGATCCCGGAGGAAGGCATCTACGACGCCCGCTCCCTCGGCAAGCCCCGGATGCTCGCGCTGGGCTTCCAGCACATGTTCGCCATGTTCGGCGCAACCGTCCTCGTCCCGACGCTGACGGGCCTCGACGTCGCCACGACCCTGCTGTTCGCGGGTCTCGGCACGCTGCTGTTCCATCTGCTGTCCAAGGGCAAGGTGCCCGCGTTCCTCGGCTCGTCCTTCGCATTCCTCGCCGGCTACTTCGCCATCGCGCCGAACAAGGAGCCGGAGCTGCTGCCCTACGCCAGCTTCGGCGTCGCGTGCGCCGGACTCGTCTACGTCATCCTCGCGGCCCTGTTCAAGCTCTTCGGCAGCAAAAAGGTCATGCGCTACTTCCCGCCGATCGTCACCGGGCCCATCATCATCTCCATCGGCCTGACGCTCTCCAAGAGCGCCGTGGACAACTGCACCGTCAACTGGGGCATCGCCCTCGTGGCCATCGTCATCATTGTCGTCGCCAACATCTGGGGCAAGGGCATGGTCAAGATTGTCCCGATTTTGCTCGGCGTCGTCGGCTCCTACCTCGTCGCCATCGCGTTTGACCCCGCCGTGCGGGACAATCTCGCCAAAACCGTGGGCGACGCCGCCTGGATCGGCATTCCCATCCACAAGAGCCAGACCGTATTCGGCCTGTTCTCCGGCAAGGTCGACCACGCGCTGCTCCTCAGCGCCGTCATCACCATCGTCCCGATCTCGCTCGCCACAATGGTCGAGCACATCGGCGACATCTCCGCCATCTCCTCGACCTGCCACCGCAACTTCATCGAGGATCCGGGCCTGCACCGCACGCTGCTGGGCGACGGCCTCGCCACCACGCTGGCGGCCCTCTTCGGCGCGCCCGCCAACACGACCTACAGCGAAAACACCGGCGTGCTGGCTCTGAGCAAGATCTACGACCCGCGCGTCATCCGCATCGCCGCCGTGCTGGCGATCGTCTTCTCCTGCTGCCCGAAGTTCGCGGCCATCATCGAGTGCATGCCGCAGGCGACCATCGGCGGCGTGTCGCTGGTGCTCTACGGCATGATCTCCGCCGTCGGCGTGCGCAACGTCGTCGAAAACAAGGTCGATTTCACCAAGAGCCGCAACGTGCTCGTCGCGGCGTTCATCCTGGTCCTGTCCATCGGCATCGCCTACTCCTCGACGGGCGCGATCCAGATCGGCGTCGTGAGCCTCTCCGGCCTGGCCGTGGCCTCCATCGTCGGCATCGCCCTCAACGCGGTCATGCCCGGCAAGGACTACGAATTCGGCAAGGACGAGCAGGGCGACACCTCCGTCAAATTTGTCATCCAGTAGCCGTCCCGGAAAGAAACCAAAAACCCGCAAAAATCATTTCGATTTTTGCGGGTTTTCTCCGTTAGCCGGGGAACGCCAGACGCCGCGCGCGGCGGGTGCGGAGCGGCTCCGGCAGGGGCGCGGTGTCGGCCTCCCGCGCGAAGCGGAAAACCGACCAGTCCTCGTTCAGATACGGCAGAAGCGTATCGGGATAGTCCGGGACGCAGCCCAGGTATTTCATGCAGGCCACCTCGTGCGCCGTGCCCGCCAGGATCTCCTCCGACAGCACCGCGTACCGGCCCGGCTCCGCGGGCCGCGCCGCCTGCGCGCGCCCCGTCACGCGCAGGTCCAGGTCGAGGCTGATCGCGGCCGCCCGCGCGTCGCAGCTCCGGCGCTCCATCACGCGCCCGTAGTCCTCCCCCGTCAGCCCGAACGGCTCGCCCCGCGACACCGCCTGCAGATAGCGCCCCCAGAGCGCGTCCATCGGATCGCAGATCGGCAGCTTTCGCGCCCCATTTTGTTTCAGCAGCATAAAAAGCAGCTCCTTTCGCTTGACAATTCAAGAAGAATGTGATTTACTGTTATCGTAACTATGGTTACACGCAAGGGAAAAGAAAAATTCCGCAATATTAGTTGCGAAATTTATTAACGTAACTTTAGTATACACACGCATTCGGAAAAGTCAAGGGCTGTTTTCGGAAAATTATAAAAAAATGGAGCATTAGACGATGGAACCGGAGAAAGAGAACGAAAAAAAGCGCCGAAGCCGGCGCATCGACGCGAAGGACACCTATGTGCCGGGGGAGACGCCGGACATGAACGGCGTGTTCCGCAAGCGGCTGACATACCTGATGAACGGCAACAGCGAGCTGGGCAGGCCCATCAACATCCAGGAGCTGGCGGACGCCGTGGGCGTGAGCCGGCCGGCGATCCGGAAATATCTGCGCCCGAAGGAGCACGGCGAACCGACGACGCCGTCGGCGGCGACGGTCTGCCGCATCGCGCGGTATTTCCGCACGACGCCCGACTTTCTGCTCGGGTTCGACCGGGAGCCGGAGGACACCGCGCGCGCCGCCTGCGAGAGCGACTTCTACAACGCGCTGGGGCTGAACCAGGCCACGCTCGACAAGCTGCGGGCCCTGCGCGCGCTGCGGGAGGACCCGGCGCGCGCCGGGCAGGCGGCGGCGCTGCTGGCCATGCTGGACAAGCAGATCGGCGGCTTTGCCGACGACGCGCTGAAGCTGCTCGGGGCTCAGTGAAACAGCAGATACATGAGGGCGGGGATGGAGACGACGGCCAGCAGCGTGGTGAGAAACACGCCGGAGGACGCCAGCTCGACGTCCCCGCCGTATTCGTAGCTGATGATGGCGGTATTTGTGGCCGCGGGCATGCACATCATGACGACCGCGATGCCGAGCAGCAGCTGGTCCTTCAGAAACGGGCGCAGGCAGAAGTAGACGGCGGTCGGAATGAGGATCATTTTGACGGCCGCCAGCGGGTACAGCCGCCAGTTGCGGAAGGGCCGCGACAGCGGCATCTGCGCGAGCGAGCAGCCGATGACGAGCATGCTGACGGGGGAGGTCAGCTCGCCCACATAGTCCGCGGCCTCGCCGATGATCGCGGGCAGCTTCAGGCCGGAGAAGTAGATCGCGTAGGCCAGCAGCGCGGCGACGATGCACGGGTGGCGCAGCAGGCTCCAGCTCAGCCTGAATCGGCCCTCTCCCCGGATGAGGTGGACGCCGTACGACCAGCAGAAGAGCTGGAAGGTCAGCACATAGATCGTCACGTAGAAGCTCGCGCCGCTGCCGAACAACGCCTGCACCACGGGATAGCCGATGAAGCCGGCGTTGGAGAAGATCAGCAGGAACCGGTAGATCCCGGCGCTGCCCGCCGGGACGCGCAGCAGGCGCGGGACCAGCAGGCTCAGGGCGATGAGCGCCGCGTAGCAGCACACCGACACGAGCGTCAGCTCCAGCACCTGCAGGTTCGTGAGCAGGCGGTCTCCGGTCAGAACCGACGCGATGATGAGCAGCGGGTTCGTCACGTTGACCAGGAGCCTGGAGAGGTGGCGGTTGGTATCCTCGTTCATGACCTTCCGCTTCGCGGCGAGATAGCCGACGGCGAGCGTCAGAAACAGGATAATCATTTTGTAGAACAGGCCGCTGTAGTTCATCTTTGATCCTTATCCGAAGCAGTAGGGGCAGGCTGTAAAGCCGTTGCTCTCCGCCAGCTTCCGGCTGTAGGCCCAGAAGCTCGAGCGCGCAAACTGGGGGCAGTCGTATTTGTGATAGAGCCGCGTGCCGTCGTTTTCCACGAACACCACGTAGGTGTCGAGGAATTTGGCCTTTGCGGCGTAGGTGACGTTGAGGGCGGAGAGCGACTTGTTGGTGTTCGTGAGCGTGGTCACGGAGTCGGAGAGCGTCTCGTTTTCCTTTTTGAGGGTGTCGTTCTCCTCCGTGAGCTGCTCCAGCTCCGTCTTCTGCGTGGTCATGTCATACTGCGTCTGGGTGACGGTGCTCTGGGCCTTGTCGATGGTGTCCTGCAGGGACTGGATCTGGTCCGTCTGCTCCTGCAGCCGGTCGTTCGCGCTGCCGAGCTCGTCGGAGAGGGCGGAGAGCTGCTCCTGCAGCTCCAGCGCGGTCTCGGCCTGCGCGGCGGTCTCGGCCTGGCTTGAGCGCAGCAGGTTCCGCTGGCGGTTGATCGTGATGAGCTGGTAGCCCGCGAGGCCGAGCGCGCCGAGCGCGATCAGGCAGACGAACACCAGCGAGGCGACGATTCTGCGGGTGCTTTTCTTCGGCGGCGCCGGCGTGCGGACAGGCCGCCGCGCGGCCGCCTTCCGCTGCGGCGGGAGCTTCACCGGGGCGCGGAGCTGACCCGGCGGCAGCGGACGAAGCTGCGGCTCCTCCGCCGCGGGCTCCGCGCCGCCCAGCTCCGGGTTGAGACCGCATTCGCGGCAGAACAGTTCGCCGTCCGGAATGGGTTTTCCGCACTTGATGCACGTAGTCATGTCGTTTTCCCCCCCTGTTCCTCGGAATTATCATAGCATTTCCGCTCCGGCTTGTAAAGCCGGTCGAAATCCGCCGGGGAGAAAAAAAGACCCGTTTTAAAAACGCGCGCCGCGTTCCGGTCCGGAACGCGGCGCGCTTCCGCGGTTTTATTCCCCGTCGATGTGGCGCTGGATGCGGTTGATGATCATTTCCAGGGCGATCAGGTTTTTCCCGCCCTCGGGGACGATCAGGTGCGCGTTTTTCTTGCTCGGCTCGACGAACTGCTCATGCATCGGCTTGACCGTCGCGAGGTACTGGCCGATGACGGAATCGACCGTCCTGCCGCGCTTGTTGACGTCGCGCCGGATCCGGCGGCACAGCCGCACGTCGGCGTCGGCGTCCACGAAGATGCGGATGTCCATTTCGCTGCAGAGCTCGGGATTCTGGAAGATCAGAATGCCCTCGACCACGATAACCGGGCGCGGCTCGATGCGCAGCACCGCCTCGGCGCGGTTGTGGACCGTATAGTCGTAGGTCGGGCACTCGATGGCCTGGCCGGCCTTGAGCTGCCGGAGGTGATCGATCATCATGTCCGTGTCGAACGCGTCGGGATGGTCGTAGTTGAGCAGGCGGCGCTCCTCGAGGGGCAGCTCGTCGTGGCGCTTGTAGTAGTTGTCGTGGCTCAGGACGGTGATGTCGTCCCCGAAGCGGTCCACAAGCGCGCGCACGAGCGTTGTTTTGCCGCTGCCGGAGCCGCCGGCCACGCCGATCACAATGGTATTCATACGCGCCCCTAGCCCACGACGCCGTAGATGAGCGGCTGCTTTTCGGGCGCGGCGTCCTGCCAGCGGAGCGCGCTCAGAAAGACGCGCTCGCTCTCCGCCAGCGTCGCGGCGGTGTTCGTATACAGCTCGGCGAGCGGCTCGCCGGCCTCCGCGAAGTCGCCGGTCTTCTTTTTGAGCACGATGCCCGCGCCGTAGTCGATGGCGTCCTCCTTTTTCTGCCGGCCCGCGCCGAGCAGCGCGGAGGCCTCGCCCACGCGCTGGGTGTCCATGTGGCCGAGATAGCCCGTCTGCGGCGCGGCGACGATGCGCCGGCTGCCCGCCTGCGGCAGCAGCGAGAAGTCCTCGAGGGCCCTCGCGTCGCCGCCCTGGGCGGCGATCCATTTTTTCATCGTCTCGAACGCCGCGCCGGAGGAAACGGAGGCCTCCACCTCGCGCGCGGCGGTGTCGGCGTCCCAGCCGTTGCAGAGCTCGAGCATGTTGCACGCGAGCGTTCTGCACACGCCGCCGAGATCGGGGCAGCCCTCGCCGCGCAGCACCTGCACGGCCTCCATGACCTCGAGCGCGTTGCCGATGTAGTAGCCCAGCGGGATGTCCATGTTCGTCATGACCGCGCGCACCTGCCGGCCGCAGGCCTTGCCGATGGAGACCATGCTCCGCGCCAGCCGCTCGCCGTCCTCCCGCGTCTTCATGAACGCGCCCGAGCCGATCTTCACGTCGAGCACGATGGAGTGCGAACCGGCCGCGAGCTTTTTGGACATGATGGACGACGTGATGAGCGGCAGGCTGTCCACCGTGGCGGTCACGTCGCGCAGGGCGTAGAGCTTTTTGTCGGCCGGGTCGAGGTTGCCGCTCTGGCCGATGACGGCCACGCCGACGGCCTCCACCTGGCGCATGAATTCCTCCGGGGTGAGCGTGGTACGGAAGCCGGGGATCGACTCGAGCTTGTCCACGGTGCCGCCCGTGTGGCCGAGGCCGCGGCCCGACATCTTGGCCAGCTTGCCGCCGAGACTCGCCACGATGGGCGCGACGATGAGCGTCGTCTTGTCGCCCACGCCGCCGGTGGAGTGCTTGTCCACCGACTTGGCGCCGAAGCGCGACAGATCGACGGTGTCGCCGGAGCGCATCATCGCGTCGGTCAGCACGGCGGTCTCCGCGTCCGTCATGCCCTTGTAGTAGACGGCCATGGCAAACGCCGCCATCTGGTAATCCGGCACGCCGCCGGCGGTGAAGCCGGCCACAAGCCAGCGGAGCTCCTCCTCCGTCAGCGCGCCGCCGTCGCGCTTTTTCTCAATCAAATCGACCATGCGCATGATACTTGTCCTCCTGCTGATTATTGATTGCCCCTACAGGACGGTCCGTTCCGGACACTCTCGCGCGAGAGCGCCCGGAACGGTTCATTCGGATATTCGACGGATTACCGCTGCCCCTTGTCGTAGGGGATGCCCTCGGCCTTCGGCGCCTTGGACTGCTTCGACGTGAAGGCCAGCACGATCATGGACGCCACGAACGGCATCATGTTGTACATTTCCTTCGTCAGGTGCAGGGCGTTGAGCCAGTCGATGGAATCGTAGATGTTGGCCAGGGATTTGAAGATCGCGAAGAAGATCGCGGCCAGGGCGATCTTGCCCGGCTTCCACTGGCCGAAGATCATGACGGCCAGGGCGAGGAAGCCCATGCCGGCCACGCCGACCTCGAAGTTCCAGGTCTGGACGGCGGGCACGATGTAGGCGAAGCCGCCGATGCCGGCGAGGAAGCCCGAGATGAGCACGCCCGACCAGCGCATTTTGTAGACGTTGATGCCCACGGAGTCGGCCGCCTGCGGATGCTCGCCGCACGCCTGCAGGCGCAGGCCGAAGCGCGTTTTGTACAGCACGACGTAGGCCGCGATGAGCAGCACGATGCCGATGATGAGGAACACGTTGATGGTCAGCCCGCCGATTTTGAAGAGGAAGGCGGAGTTGTCATAGCTCATCTTCGACGACTGCGTGCCGTTGTAGCGCTTGACGACGACCATGGCGATGGCGGTGGACAGCAGGTTCAGCGCCGTGCCGCCGATGGTCTGGTCGGCCTTGAGGTTGATCGCGGAGAACGCGAGCAGCGCGGAATAGAGAATGCCGCTGGCCGCCGCGACCACGATGGAGAGAAACACCTTCATGCCGGCGGAGGTATCCGCGGGCAGCAGGTTCAGCATCATAATGCCCATCAGGCCGCCGATGACCATGATGCCCTCGAGCGCGAGGTTGATGACGCCCGAATGCTCGGAATAGCAGCCGCCGAGCGCGACCAGCATGAGCACGGTGGCGGAGAGCAGCGCGTATTTAATCATCAGAAGCATGGTTATTCACGCTCCTTTCCGGCGGGGTCCGCCGCTGCCTGTTTGGAAGGCTCCGGTTTGACCTCCGGCTCGGGTCTGCGCTTGCCGGTGAGCAGCTTCGTGATGCGGCTGCGGAACAGCAGCGAGAACGCGCAGAGATAGATGATGATGCCGGAGATGATGTTCGCGATCTCGGGCGGGAAATACGAGGCGTTCATGAAGCCGCCGCCCGTCGTGATGTGGGAGATGAACAGCGCCGAGAAGATCGCCCCGATGGGGTTCGACGACGCCAGCAGCGCCACGGAGATGCCGTCGAAGCCGGTGGCGGGCAGCGACGTCGAGTCGCCGGGGCTCCACTGGGCCGCGCCGGAGAGATAATACAGCCCCGCGCCGAAGCCCGCGAGCGCGCCCGCGATCAGCATGGAGAGGATGATGTTCTTCTTCTCGTTGATGCCGGCGTAGCGCGCGGCGTTTTTGTTGCTGCCGCAGGCCTTGAGCTCATAGCCGAAGGTCGTCTTGTTGAGGACGATGTACAGGATGACGGCGATGATGATCGCCAGGAAGATCGCGACGGTGCAGGACTTGTAGCCGAAGGTGGCGGACATGTCCCAGCCGAAGATCTTCGAGGGGATGAGCGAGCCGCCCGTCACGGAAAAGGTCTTGGACTGCTTGGCGTTGTACATCGCGCCGGTGCCGCGGCCGTACATGATGGTGTTGCAGCCGTAGAGGCCGATCCAGTTGAACATGATGGAGGTGATGACCTCGTTCACGTTGAGATACGCCTTGAAGATGCCGGGGATCGCGCCCCAGATCGCGCCCGCCGCCGTGGCGATGAGCAGGCACAGCCACCAGGGGGCGTTCAGCAGGATCGCGAAGGCCAGCCCGCCGAACGCGCCGAGCGTGTACTGGCCGGCCGCGCCGATGTTGAACAGGCCCGTCTTGAACGCGAACGCGACGGAAAGGCCGCACATGATGAGCGGGCCCGCCGTGACGATCTCCTTGCCGATGCCGGAGGGCATCATGTAGAACCCGCCGAGCAGGATCTGCCTGAAGCCGTCGGTATAGGCCTTGCTCCCGCCGAGCAGCAGCAGCACGAGAAAGCCGACCGCCATGCCGATGACGATGCAGATGAGCGACGACAAAAGCGAAATGAAGCCGGGCGACACGGTAAATTTCTTTTTATTCATGTCTGCCGCCTCCTTCCATTCTCTTCGCGCCTGCCATGTACAGGCCGAGCTCCTCAACCGTGACCTTCTTGGGATCGAACTCGCCCACGATCTCGCCCTCGTACATGACGAGGATGCGGTCGGAGACGTTCATGACCTCGTCGAGCTCGAGCGACACGAGCAGCACGCCCTTGCCGGCGTCGCGCTCGGCGACGAGCTGCTTGTGGATGTATTCGATCGCGCCCACGTCGAGGCCGCGCGTCGGCTGGACGGCCACGAGCAGCTCGGGGTTCTTGTCGATCTCGCGGGCGACGATGGCCTTCTGCTGGTTGCCGCCGGACATGCTGCGCGCGACGGTGGCGGAGCCCTGGCCGGAGCGCACGTCGTACTGCTCGATGAGCTTGTCGGAATACGCGCGCACGGCGGGGAAGTTGATGAAGCCGCGGGTCTGGAATTCCGGCTGCCAGTAGCGCTGGAGCACGATGTTCTGCTCGAGGGTGAAGTCGAGCACGAGGCCGTGCTTGTGCCGGTCCTCCGGGATGTGGCTCATGCCGTCCTTCGAGCGCTGGCGGATGGAGGCGTGGGAGATGTCCTTGCCGCAGAGCGTGAGCGTGCCGGCGGACTGCTTCTCCAGGCCCGTGATCGCGTAGATAAACTCGGTCTGGCCGTTGCCCTCAATGCCGGCGAGGCAGACGATCTCGCCCCGGCGCACCTGGAACGACACGTTCTTGACGGCGTTGTTCCGATGGACTCTGGACGGCACGGTGAGGTCCTTCACGTCCAGCACGACCTCGCCCGGGGCGATGTCGGACTTCTCGACGACGAAGCTGACCGGCCGGCCGACCATCATGGACGACAGCTCCTCCATGGTGGTGTCCTTCGTGTTGACGGTGCCGATGCACTTGCCCTTGCGCAGGACGGTGCAGCGGTCGGCGACCGCCATGATCTCGGCCAGCTTGTGGGAGATGAACAGGATGGATTTGCCCTCGGCCGCGAGATTGCGCATGATCTGCATGAGCTCGTCGATCTCCTGCGGGGTCAGGACGGCGGTGGGCTCGTCGAAGATCAGGATCTCGTTGTCGCGGTAGAGCATCTTGAGGATCTCGGTGCGCTGCTGCATGCCGACGGAGATGTCCTCGACACGGGCGTCCGGGTCGACGCGCAGGCCGTATTTTTCAGACAGCGCCACGACCTTTTCCCGCGCCTCCTTCTTCTGCAGAAAGCCCGCGTGGGTCGGCTCCACGCCGAGGATGATGTTGTCGAGCACCGTGAAGCACTCGACCAGCTTGAAATGCTGGTGCACCATGCCGATGTGCAGATCGTTCGCGTCGTTCGGGTCGCTGATGTGCACGACCTCGCCGTTCTTCTTGATGACGCCGCTCTCCGGCTGATAGAGGCCGAACAGCACGCTCATCAGCGTGGATTTGCCAGCGCCGTTTTCTCCCAACAGCGCGTGGATCTCGCCTTTGCGGAGCTGGAGCGTAATGTCGTCATTGGCCTTGATGCCGGGGAATTCCTTGGTGATGTGCAGCATCTCAATGACATAATCGGGTTCCGCCAAATTCATCACTCCTTTGTCCGCCGCCGCCGCGGCAGCCTATTTGTAACATTATACCTTAATTTTCAGAATAATTCCACCGGGAGCGTGCAATTTTACCGCAGATCACGGTCAAAATTATCCGCGGAATTTTGTACACTATGCCCGCTTCCCCGCGGCGCGGGCAGCCGCCACCAGAGCGCCTCCCCGCGCCGGAAGGGGGCGAAGCCGCAGCGCAGGAGCACGCGCTGCGAGGGCAGGTTGTCCTTTTCCGTTTCCGCGGTCACGGCCAGGACGCCCGGCTGCCCGAAGGCCCACCGGCACATGCCGCGGACGGCCTCGGTCATGTAGCCGCGGTGCAGGAACGGCTCGCCGAGCCCGTAGCCGAGCTCCGTCTCGCCGTTTTGATCGGGGAAATTCTTGAAATCCGCGGAGCCCACGACGGTGCGGTCCTCCGCGCGGATGAGCAGCCAGAAGCTGCGCCAGGGCGCCAGCTCCGGGTCCTTTTCAACGGCCGGGAGCTGCCCCTCCGCGATGGCCAGCATCCGGCCCTCCATCGGCTCGGCCCGGTACGAGCAGCGCAGCGCGCGCTCCAGCCCCGGCAGGTCCCTTGTCCAAAGCCGGAGCATCTCCGCGTCCAGCACCGTCAGCTCCAGCCGCTCTGTTCTGAGAATCATGGCGCGCCTCCGTTTTCCGGTGATATATAATAATAGGATAATCATACCACAGTGCCGCACATTTTGCGAGCGGGTCTTGACAAATGCGGCGCAGGCGCTATCATGGCAGGGAAAGGCGGCGGATTTCATGGAGAAAAAACCGAAAAAGCAATATTCGCAGGCCATGCTGTTCATCCTTCTGTTCGGCATTGTCAGCCTGTTTTCCGATATGACGCACGAGGGCGCGTCCAGCATTCGGGGCGCGTATCTGGCGCTTTTGGGCGCGTCCGCCGGGACGATCGGCTTTGTCTCGGGCCTCGGCGAGCTGATCGGCTATTCGATGCGCTATGTGTTCGGCCGGCTGACCGACAGGACGAAGCAGTACTGGCCCATGACCGTCGCGGGCTACGTGCTCGACGTGCTGGCCGTGCCCGCGCTCGCGCTCGTGGGCGAGCACGGCTGGATCGCCGCCTGCGCGCTGCTCGTCGTCGAACGCATGGGCAAGGCGATCAAAAAGCCCGCCAAGGACACGATCATGTCGTTCGCCGCCTCGCAGGAGGGCGTCGGCAAGAGCTTCGGCATCCAGGAGGTGCTCGACCAGATCGGCGCGTTCCTGGGGCCGGTCCTTTTATACCTCGTGATGCTCTTCAAGACGACCGGCACGACGTTTCAGATCTACTCGCTCTGCTTCGCGGTGCTGGCGATCCCCGGCGCGATTACGATCATCCTGCTGCTCGTGACGCGGCGCAAATTCCCGAACCCCGAGCACTTTGAGCCGGAGCCAAAGGAGTATGTGCCCTTCCGGATGAAAAAGGAATTCGTATTCTACATCGCGGGCATCAGCCTGTTCGCCTTCGGCTTCATCGACTACTCGATCGTCGTCATGCACGTCGCCCGCACGTTCTCGTCCGTCGCGTCCGGCCTCGCGCAGACGACCTCGCTCGTGAGCAGCGGGTCGCTGCCGCTGCTCTACGCGGGCGCGATGCTCGTGGACGCGGCCGCGGCGCTCTTCTTCGGCCTGCTGTACGACAAAAAGGGCGTCCGGGCGCTCGTCTGGTCCACGGTCGTCTCCGCGCCGTTCGCGATTTTCATCTTCGCGTTCCATTCCGTGCCGCTGCTGCTCGTCGGCATCGCCCTCTGGGGCGTGGGCATGGGCGCGCAGGAATCCATTCTCAAGGCAGCCGTCACCAGCATGGTTCCCAAAACGAGCCGCGCCACGGGCTACGGCATCTTCGAGTGCGCCTTCGGCGTGTTCTGGTTCCTCGGGAGCTGGCTGCTCGGCGTTTTGTACGACGCGAGCCTGCCCGCCATGATCGCCGTTTCCGTCGCGGCGCAGCTCGCCGCGATCCCGCTGTATCTGGCCTCGGCCCGCCGCACGCAGGCCTGAGCGCGCAGCCATACAAAATCGCGCGGCGAAGCGTCCGGACGCAGCCGCGGTACGGCGGAAAATGTCGGAGGATGGCCCGCATCAGAGAGTCAGTCTGTGAATACGCGGAATACGTAGAAACAACCCCACCTGTCATTCTGAGCGAAGCGAAGAATCTTGCTGCAAATTTGCTTTAGATTCTTCGTCGCTGCGCTCCTCAGAATGACAGGTGGGATAATTTTAAGCGTTGTACTGTCCCGGCACCGCGTCCGTAGGGGCCGATGCCCACATCGGCCCGTTTGCACGATTTCCGGATTTCCGGTTTTTTCTGCCTCCGCAGGGGTTACGCCCTCCGGGGGCCTCTTCTTTCCGCTCGTGCGGAAAGAAGAGGAAGAAAGGCACGCCAAAGGGAAGGGCTTTTTACA